>CETL01044141.1_pt1 | contig 265423 bp, 228 predicted proteins | sample 356371 | NCBI WGS metagenome assembly CETL01 (sample SAMEA2622518, study PRJEB7988) | marine metagenome | biome: marine biome (ENVO:00000447); feature: surface water layer (ENVO:00002042); material: "saline water (ENVO:00002010), including plankton (ENVO:xxxxxxxx)" | depth 5 m | reverse complement strand
ATGTCTCCCTGGGCTACGTGGGTATATATTTCCGTGGTTTTCGGACTTCCATGCCCCATCAGTACCTGGATATACCTCAGATTGGTGCCATTTTCAAGTAAATGAGTGCCAAAACTATGTCTGAGGGTATGCACAACAACACTTTTCTGTATACCAGCCCGCTTCACAGCCCTTTCCAGGATTTTTCTGATGCTGCTGGCTGAATAAGGTCCGCCATTGGGTCCTTCAAATAAATATTTTACAGGTCTGTATGCCTTAAAATACATACGAAGAAGCTTTAGCAGCAATGGGGAAAGGATTGTAATCCGGTCTTTTTTCCCCTTTCCTCCCCTGATCCTTACCTCCATACGATCACTGTCTACATCCCCGATCTGTAAATTGAGCAATTCCGATATCCTCAGTCCACAACTATATATGGTCACCAGTATCGCTTTGTGTTTTAAGTTATTCACCCGGCTTAATAATCTTCCAATTTCCTCCTGCGAAAGAACAGTCGGTAGCTTTTGTTCCTTTTTAGGCCGCTCCAGCTCATAGACAGTCCGGTCCATCCCTGCTACCTGCTCTAAATAAAACTTGATCGAATTAATGCTCTGGTTTTGATAAGAACGCGAAACATTCCTTTTAACAACCAAAAAATGATGGTACCTGGTGATATCTTCCAACGTCACCTTATGAAGGGGCATTGGATATAAATACTTGAGAAACTCCCGAAACATGTATCGGTAAATATTGATCGTCGATTCACTGTACCGCTGTACGATCAGCTTCTTTTCCATGGTTGCCAGTGCCTCCTGGTATGGTTTTGCCTGAGGATTCATGGGATTAAAATTGAAAACTTCAAGACTCATTATCCGATTTATAAACGGATATATCCGTTTATAACCGAATATATCCGGATAATAATTCGTATATTAACTTGTCTGGATAAACCATCTCTAAATGCTTCAAACAAAAAAATGCCTGAATTGTGGTGAGGCCCTCACAGGCCGCTCAGATAAAAGATTCTGTGGCGATCAGTGCAGAGCCACACATAACAACCGCAACAAAGCGCCACACGAACAAAGAATGCAGGAGATAAATGCACAACTGCGGCGCAATCGGACCATACTCAAATCACTCTGCCCGATCGGAAAGGCAACAGTCCGGAAAGAGGTGCTTGATGAAATGGGCTTTGATTTCGGCTACTATACTTCCTTCTTTGGTAAACCAGGTAAACTGTATTTTTTCTGCTATGATTATGGCTATATGCCGCTCGTTGAAAGGTCGCTCAATGAACAACGTCCCGTCCGCAAGGTCATGATTATACAAAAACAAACGTTTACAGATCGTGCCGACCCCTGGCTATTATAGCGGTTCTCACCTCCTGTTGTCCTCGTCTTCCAGCATGGAGAGGTAGCTGATGTAGCGCTCGTAGTAGATGTCTCCTGCCTCCAGGGCATCCTTCACAGCGCAGCCGGGCTCTTCTACATGCAGACAGTTATTGAATTTGCATTTTCCCAGTAAGGCACGCATCTCCGGGAAGTAATGCCCCAGCTCTTCGGGCTCTACCTCAGCCAGACCGAGCTCTTTGATACCGGGTGTATCGATAAGGGCCATGCCTCCACCAAAAAACATCTCGGCAAAGGTGGTCGTATGCACACCCTTGTTGGCAAAACCGGATACCTCAGTGACTTTTTGCTCAGTCCCCGGCACCAGGGCATTGATCAGGGAGGATTTGCCTGAGCCGGAATGACCGGACAACAGCGTGACCTTATCTCTGAGCAACTCCTCGATGCCCCCCAACTGGTTATGCTTCACCGACCCAAATGTGCACTCGTAGCCAATGTCTTTGTATCGCGAAGCCAGGTCGATCAACACTTCCTTATCTTTCTCTTTCAGCAGGTCGGTCTTGTTGAAGAAGATGATACCTGGGATCCGAAAGGCTTCCAGAGTCACCAGGAAGCGATCGATAAAACCCAACGAGGTCCTGGGCATCTTCAGCGTGGCAATCATCAGGGCCTGGTCCACATTGGTAGCAATGAGGTGGTCATGTCCCTTCTTACGGGGTGATTTCCGGATGATGTAGTTTTTCCTCGGTAGGATATCTTTGATCATCCATTCGTTGGTCCCGCCGGGATTGGCTTCCAGCATCACTTCATCTCCCACTGCAATGGGATTGGTGATCTTTTTATCTTCCAGCTTAAATTTCCCGATCAACCGGGCATCGACGATTTCTTCACCTGCCTTTACCCGGTACCACGAGCCCGTCGATTTGATCACCAGGCCTTTCATAGGTATTTTTTGACCTTTTGGGTGATCAATGCGGTGGCACCGGTGCCTCCCTTCACAAAATCTCCTGCAGCATTGGCGGCCTGCTGATATTTGGATTCGTTCCCACGGATGGAGGTAAACATCGTGGTAAGCTCCTCAGCATCTGCAAACGAAAACCCACCACCGGACTGGATCAGCCCTTTGGCCTCCAGAAACTTTCGGTTGTTTTCATGCTGCCCGAAAAAGACGGGGATACCATACACAGCAGCTTCCAGCACGTTGTGCAACGTTCCGTTGAAAGCGCCTCCCACCAGGGCAAAGCGACCGTACCGGTACAACCGGGAGAGCATCCCGATGTTGTCGATGATGAGTATTCGATGATCCGAGTTATCTCCTTTCGTGAGCTGTGAGTACCGTATGCTATGTGGCAACCGGTCAAACGGTTCCAGGTGATGCTCCTCTATGTTGTGTGGCGCAATGATAAATTTCAGCTGGTCTGCATACTCAAGGATAAATGGTTTGATCACTTCGAGGTCTGAATCCCAGGCGCTGCCAATCACCACGACTTCCTCCTTATTGATGAAGGACTCCACCAATGGAACGGCCCCCGCATGCGCTGCAATCTCTACCACCCGGTCAAACCGGGTGTCCCCGCATACGGTATACTGGTCTATCCCAATACCCGCCAACTGCTTCCCGGTAAGCTCGTCCTGCACATAATAGTGGTCAATGCCTTTCAATACTTTCTGATAAAAACGACCAAACGGACCAAACAGGAAATGCTTTTCTCTCAGGATGCAGGAGATGAAAATCGTTGGAATGCCCCTGTCCTGGAGCACTTTCATATAGTAATACCAAAACTCATATTTGATGAAGACTACCAGCGTCGGGTCCACAATGGAAATGAACTTCCGGGCATTTCCGGGTGAATCCATGGGCAAATACGACACATGATCTACCTGGTCGTAGTTTTTACGAAGCTGATATCCCGAAGGAGAATAAAAGGTCAATAGGATAAAACAATCGATCTTTTCCTTCCTGATGGATTCGATCAAAGGCCTCCCCTGCTCAAACTCTCCAACCGAGGCAGCATGGATCCAGATGATCTTTTTATCCGTTTTTATCGATTGTTCAAGCTGTTTTAAAACACCCTTTCTTCCTTCACGGAAGTGTTTAGCTTTTGTATTGATGAATGAAAAGATCCATACAACTCCCCGGTACCCAGCTAAACTTAGTCGATATAAAAACAGCATAAATTAATTTAACACCATGAACAGGGACTGGTTCCTATTCATTCCCAGAGCCTTCAGAATCCTCATCGGCTACTTCTTCCTCTATGGCTTGTCCTTCAGGTAATTTGCTCAGTTCAAGGGTACCTGCATATCCATTCAATTCAGATTCAGTGGCCCCACGCCGATTAATATTCAGCATGAACCGATTGTTGATCACCAACATCAGCTGGGCCTCACCTGATTCATAGGTGGTAGAGAACCAACCGGGGTAACCTTCAACTTCCACAGATTTCATGATACCTTCTGTGGTTTCATACTCATAGGCATTGGCATAGGCTCCAAACATGGCTCCGGTAAACAGGTAGTCATAGATCATGATAGACATTTCATCATCCCCATTGCTGTATTGTTTGGAAGCATAGCTGTAGCTAGCCTCACCAAAGCGCATACTGGCACCATCGGGCTTATCGGAAAGTGAAAATGATCCTACATCATCAGGCAGGAAGTCAATCAGGTCTCTGAAATGAACCGTCGCACCGGTATTCATTCTCCCATAGTCAACGGGTTTTCTCACATAGCCTCCATTGGGGGCATTCTCATTTTCTGATTGATAGGTTTCGCTGGCCTCTCCTGATTGAGAAGAAGGAGAAGTCCCTGAATCTTTGTCTTTCTTCTTTTTACCAAAAAGGAGATCATCAACGACCTCATCAGCCTTCCTTTCAAACTTTTTCTTAAGGTTTAATTGCGCACTGGCTGGATAGACGATAACCGCCAGCAAAGCCAGGATTAGTAATTTTTTCATTTCAGGTGATTTTATATGCAATTTAGTAAAGGTGCGGACCAAAAAGAAAAGCCGGAATAGGGACATGAAAAATAAATTTCAACCAATAAATAAGCCAACCAGCCGGCATTTCACCTAAAACAACCGTAGGTGAATCTTTGAAAATCACAGTATTTTCTTAAATTAATCCCTTTTTGTAATGAAAAGTCGTTCAGATGTGCGAAAATTGTAAATTAGTAGTTCTTTAAAGTTTCTCAATAAAAGAATACATTTGAATAAATCGGCCTAAATCGAATTTTAACCTTAGAATAATGATACCTAATTTAAAAAAATCAGTTCAATCCCTATTAGTTGGAGCGATCCTACTTTGTGGAGCATCAGTTAAAGCACAGGATTTCGGTGAAATCATTGCGGCGGGAGCCCAGGACGCCAATACTTATCTGGAAAGCTACCTGGCACCAGCCATGAATTCACTTGGAAATGGACTGGCCAATGGCTGGTACAATACGGCCAAAGCACATAAAACTCTGGGTGTTGATCTGACATTCTCATTCAACATGGCGCAGATTCCGGAAGCAGAAAGAACTTTCCTCTTTGTGGAGAGCCAGTTTCAAAATATGAGACTTGAGCCAGGAAATGAAACTACGCTTCCTACCATGGTAGGTGGAGATGCACCGAATGAAAGATTGATCGTTGAAGCGGGCAACATACAATACAATGGACAAAACATTCCTATCAATGAAGACATCGAATTTGATGTGCCGGATGGAATAGACCTGGAAGAAGTCCCTGTGGTAACTGGTTTACCCATACCAACAGTGAACCTGGGTATTGGAGTTTTCAAGAATACAGATTTGAAAATAAGACTATTGCCGGAAATCAATGTCGATGACTTCAGCATTAAAATGTTTGGTATTGGGGTACTGCATGACTTCAAACAGTGGATCCCGGGTATTAAAAATCTTCCATTTGATCTTTCAGGTTTTTTTGGAACGACCAAAATTACTTCTACCCTCCTGTTGGATGTTGATAGTGAACAAACTGGTACTCTGGGTACACAAACACGATTCTATAGTGATCCAAATTCTGAAAACTATGGGGAGTTTATTGCCAGTGCCACGACCATTCAGGCATTGATCTCTAAGAAACTTACTGTTTTCACTCCCTATGCCGGAGTAGGATTCAATATTGTGAGCACTAAAATTGCGGTGAAAGGAGATTACATCTATGAAATCACTCCACCAGCATCTCAGACTGAAACTTATACCATTACAGATCCCATTGACCTGACTTTCGAAGGCTCCGGAGGGCCAAGGTTTACTATTGGTGGTAGATTGAAATTGGCAGTATTCACCTTCCACTTCGACTACACCGCGCAGAAATACAGCACCATCACCGGTGGTGTGGGTATTGCTGTGAGATAATTAGAAAAGAGATTGTAAGAGAAGCGGGCAAGTTTTGTCCGCTTTTTTTTATACCGAAACGACAGACAATTCCCTGTTTTGGGAAGGCTATTTTAGTTTAGAAATGTCTATAAAAGAAAAGTCCCGATAGAATCGGGACTCTTCAAGATGTCAAACAGGTGTATGAATAATTTGTGTTATGCATATATATATACGTAAAGAAGTAAATAGGTAACCCCATCATTCAAAAAAAATGATAAAAATTTTATTTGTATGTCTTGGCAACATCTGCAGGAGTCCGCTAGCCGAAGCCATTTTCAATCAAAAAATAGCTGAAAAAGGCCTTAATCATGCATTCAAAGCAGATTCTGCCGGTACCGGGCATTGGCATATTGGAGAAAATCCGGACCCCAGAACCATTGCAATTGCGCGAAAAAATAATGTTCCGATACAACATACGGGCCGACAATTTTCGTCCGATGACAGTGCATTTGATTACATTTTGGCCATGGATGGTAATAACCTGACCAACATACTCAGTCTCATGGAAACACCTCATGAAGGACTATTCCTCATGCGATACTTTGATCATGAGCAAAAAGAGGCCGATGTTCCTGATCCATATTATGGTGGGGATGATGGTTTTCAGAAGGTTTATGACATCCTGGATAGATCATGTGAACGGTTTATAGAATTTCTGGTAGACAAACATAAACTTTGATATGTCTGGTGAGAATAGCGGCTTCTTCGAATCTGCCTTATTCCAATCTTTAGGACAAAAGGTTTTAGTACAATCTTCGAGGTTTGTCTCAGGGGGCTGTATCAACAATACCCTGAAGCTAGAGACAGACCAGGGGCCGTTTTTCTTAAAATGGAATGATGATACGGATGAGGATATGTTTGACAAAGAAGCTCAGGGGCTTCAGCTCCTTGCAGCACAAAATGTGGTCAATCTTCCTACCGTACTGGGCAGAGGAAAAGCCGATGGAAAGAATTTTCTGCTCCTCTCCTTCATTCAAAAAAATCCTCCGGCGCCTGATTTCTGGCAGGTCTTTGGCCATTCACTTGCCCACTTACACAAGGTCTCCTCACCCAGGTTTGGCCTTTCACACAACAACTACATTGGCAGACTTCCCCAAAGCAATGAAGAAAGGGACAACTGGATCGACTTTTTCATAGAAAAGCGATTGGAAGTACAGCTTGGGCTGGCTATCTACAACGGGCTCGTTGATAAGGATTTTGCGAAAAAATTCCGTCTGATCTATGCCCAGCTACCTGGTCTGCTGCCCGATGAGCCCTCTGCTTTGCTTCATGGAGACTTATGGAGTGGGAATTTTATGGTTGGGGACAAAGGATTGCCTTATATCTATGACCCGGCAATCTATTTTGGTCACCGGGAAATGGAACTGGCCTTTACCCGGCTTTTTGGCGGTTTCGATCGCACATTCTATCAAAGCTACCATGATATATTCCCGCTGGAACCGGGCTTCGAACAAAGAATTGACATTTATAATCTCTATCCACTTTTAGTCCACGTAAACTTATTCGGATCGTCTTATCTTAGTGGCATCAATCAAACCTTAAGAAGATTTATTTAATTCTTTCACAGACAAACTTTATAGAAATATGAAAAAAACGCTCTTTTCAAAACGCCCCATCGCAATGGATTTCTCATTACTGATCTTAAGGCTTGTTTTTGGAATTGCGATGATCACTCACGGTTGGCCAAAATTTCAAAAAGCCATCTCCGGTAATTTCAAATTTGGTGATCCCATCGGTCTGGGGCCTGAAATTTCACTGATCCTGACCGTATTCGCGGAATTTATCTGTAGCATACTGGTGATCATTGGTCTGGGTACCCGGCTGGCCACAATACCCCTGATGACCACCATGAGTGTGGTTTTTTTCATCGTCCATGCCGATGATGGATTTGGTACCAAAGAGAAGTCACTTCTTTTCCTGGGTGCTTTTCTGGTCTTGTTCCTTACTGGCCCCGGAAAATACTCAATCGACGATAAGCTTTAAGCTATTTCTTTGATTTAGCAGCGTCAGATTTAGGTGCCGATGCTTTCTTAGGGGTCTTTTTAGGCTCCTCTGCTTTGGCATCTGTTTTTTCCGCTTTGGGTTTTGACTCCTTTTTCGCTTCAGCAAAGATTTCCGGAACCTCCTTCACCAGGATCGCATACCAGGTAACCAGCTTTTTGATGTCTGAGACATAAACCCTGGCTTCGTCATATTCAGGTAGTATAAACTTGAGGAAGGATTTCAGTTCATCCGGTGCTGAACCGCTGTTCAGATCCGTATCTCCGTTAAACTCCTTGTGGATTTTCTTCAGTACTTCTTCCAGTGGTTTAGAACCATCAGCATCTGTGGTATAGATAGAGATTTCAGAGAGCACAGAAACTTTCGAGTGTGCCCCAACGATCATCTTTTTCTTTTGGTTGTCTAGAGACTCCAAAACAGCGCCTGTACGTGTTGGACTGAGGATTTTGAAAAGGCCTCCCTTTCCTGAAACTGATGCGATATCTTTTAATTCCATAGTTGACGTTAAAAATCTGCCCAAAAATATTGATTACATGGTAATCTCCCGGTTGATCTCGTCGATATATTTCAATAATTCATCTTTTCCATGGCCATTCTCCGCTGAGGTGATAAAAAAGGGAGGTAAGGCTTCCCATGTCTTCAACAGGGTTTTTCGAAATTTAGCCATGTTGGCCATACTCTTATTTACCCCCAATTTATCTGCTTTGGTAAATACAAATGCAAGGGGAATGCCATTTTCTCCCAGGTATTGCACAAAATCAAGGTCCTTTTTTTGCGGTGCCAGCCGCGAATCGACCAATACAAAAACACAGGATAAATTGGCACGTTTCTTAAAATAATCCTGGGTAAAGGCTTTCCATTTGGCTATCTCCTTCTTGCTGGCCTGTGCCCAACCGTAGCCTGGCAAATCCACCAGATACCACGTTTCATCGATCAAAAAATGATTGATCAGCTGAGTTTTACCTGGTTTCCCTGAGACTTTTGCCAACTGTTTACGTTGGGTAAGCATATTGATCAAAGATGATTTCCCTACATTAGACCTGCCGATAAACGCATATTCGGGCAAATCCGGCTCAGGACACTCATCTATACTGCTACTACTCTTGACAAAGGATGCTGACTTAATATGGCTCATGGAGAATTTAAGAACAATTCAATCATTCGGAAGGTTTATCTCTTAATTTTGCGTGCCGATGACTGTATTACCCTACAAAGATAAGCAGGACACCAAAAAGAAGCAGGTGGCCTCCATGTTTGACAACATCAGTGGTCAATATGACTTCCTGAATCACTTCCTGAGCCTGGGGATAGATATCCTCTGGCGAAAAAAGGCGATCCGATTACTCAAAGCTGACCAGCCTAAACTCATCCTGGACATTGCTACAGGTACCGGAGACTTTGCTATAGAAGCCCTGGCCCTGAAGCCGGATAAGGTAATCGGGGTGGATATCAGCCAGGGTATGCTCGACGTGGGAAAGAAAAAACTGAAAAAGAAGGGTCTGGACCACCTGATTGAGCTTCAAATGGGTGATTCCGAAAGACTGTTGTTCGACGACAATAAGTTTGATGCTATCATCGTTGCTTTTGGTGTACGTAATTTTGAGCACCTTGAGCAGGGGCTCAAAGACATGCATCGGGTATTGAAAAGCGGGGGGAAAGTGGTGATTTTGGAGTTTTCAAAACCCAGGAAGTTTCCATTTAAACAGGTGTATCAGTTTTATTTTAAATGGATATTGCCTAAAATAGGTCGGTTAATTTCAAAAGACAGTTCCGCATATACCTATTTGCCGGAGTCAGTCAATGAATTCCCTGATGGAAAAGATTTCCTGGGGATATTGGAAAAAACCGGATTTAAACAAACGGAATGCAAACCATTAACTTTAGGTATTTCATCCATCTATACGGGCATAAAGTAATCCTCTTCGGTTTGCTCATCTTCTCTTTGCTACCCGCAAAGGCACAAAATGATCATTCTGAAAATCTGATTAACTACGACGAGCAATGGATCCACTATGGATTTGCCATGGCCTGGCACTCCTCCAGGTATAAGACGCTTTATTCCGATGAATTTGCTACTCCAGCCCTGGATTCACTGCATTCAGTCATATCCGAACGGTTACCCGGATTTAAGGTGGCCATGATCGCCAATATGAGGCTGCTCAAATACCTGGATTTTCGAACCATGGTTACCGTGGGGTTTTATGAAAATCGTTTGCTCTACCGATTTACAGATGGTAATTCCATCGAGGAGCTCAAAGACCAGACCATGGTAGAAGTACCCTTATTACTAAAATATAAGTCTGCAAGACGCGGCAATGTAGCCATGTATATGATAGGTGGGTTTACCCCAGCCCTGGAAGCGGCCGGACGAGGCGATGACCTGGATACGCGTACCAACCTAAAGCTCAGAAACTGGAACTATGCTATTGAAGCTGGCGTAGGCTTTGATCTATACTTTGAGTTATTTAAATTTTCCCCTGAGATCAGGTACTCCTGGGGTGTGAGAGACATGCTTACCAGTGAGTCCAATGACTATACCTTGCCCATCAAACAGCTGAATTATCAGAATTTTTCTTTCTACATTACCTTTGAGGGAGGTCCTACCTATCTGAAGAAAAACAAAAAACTCAAAAGATGAAAAAAATTGCTTTAATAACGGGAGCTACCAGTGGTATTGGCAAGGCTACCGCTTATCTCCTCGCCCCAAAATACAAACTGATACTTACAGGACGCCGGAAAGAAAGACTCGATGAGCTGAAGAAAGAGCTGTCTTCTCAAACCGAGGTCCACACCCTGTGCTTTGATGTGAGCAAGCGGGAAGAAAGCATGGCCGCCATCGAAAGCCTGCCAGCAGCATGGAAAGAAATTGACGTATTGATCAACAATGCTGGGAATGCACATGGATTAGGTCCCATCCACGAAGGGAACCTGGATGACTGGGAAGCCATGATAGACATCAACGTGAAGGGTGTGATGTATATGAGCAGAGCCATCACTCCCGGCATGGTAGCACGCAAACGTGGTCATGTGGTCAATATTGGTTCTATAGCAGGCATTGAAGCTTACGCCAATGGCAACCTGTACAATGCCTCCAAATTTGCCGTGGACGGACTGTCAAAAGCCATGCGCCTCGACCTGAATCCTTACGGGATCAAAGTAACAGAAATCAATCCCGGGCTTGTCGAAACCGAATTCTCTATGGTACGCTTCAAGGGCGATGAAGCGCGTGCCTCCAAAGTCTATGAAGGCATGACGCCTTTGAAAGCGCAGGACATTGCCGAGATCATCGAATTTGTGATCAACAGGCCTGCTCATGTCAAAATTGCCGATGTCCTGGTCCTAGCCACAGATCAGGCCAGTGCAACTGTAGCCAACAGAAAAAAATAACTCAACGCAACCAGGCCAGGGGCCAATTACATCATGCCTAAAGAAGGTAAATCAGTGATCATACTGGGTGCAGGAAGGTCCGCCACCTCGTTGATCAATTATCTGCTTGACGTCTCCGAACAGAAAGCTTTTACTGTGAGCATTGGTGATCTCGAAACAGAAAACATCAGCGCAAGATTTCCAAAAGCCAGGGCATTTGTTTTCAACGTAGAAGCAGAAGATCGTGCCATGGACCTTATTAAGGACGCCGACCTGATCATTAGCATGCTTCCTGCACACCTGCACATTCGGGTAGCCATTATTTGTGCGGAGTTAGGCATCAACCTGCTTACGGCCTCTTACCTTAATGATGACATCAAAGCACTGGACAGCCAGTTTAAAGGCAAAAACAAATGCTGCATTATGGAGCTGGGTCTGGACCCGGGACTGGATCATATGTCTGCACTCAAGGTGCTCAATAAGATCAAAGATGCCGGACATACCCTCACGGGTTTTGAAACATTCACAGGGGGACTGCTGGCGGAAAATACCGAGGCGGAAAACCCATGGAATTATAAGTTCACATGGAATCCGCGCAATGTGGTAATGGCCGGTAATGGCACCGTGAAATTTCTGCAGGAAGGAAGATACAAATACATTCCCTATCATAACCTATTCCGACGCACAGAGGTCATATACGTGCCGGGTCATGGATATTTCGAGGGATATGCTAATCGTGACTCACTCAAGTACCTGGAGCTATACAATTTACAGGGAATCAATACATTGTACCGGGGCACGCTCCGACGTCCGGGATTCTGCAAAGCCTGGGATGTCTTTGTACAGCTTGGTGCCACTTGCGATGATTATCAGATGGAATCAGTAGATGTGATGACGCATCGCCAGTTTATCAATTCATTTCTCAGGTTTAATCCGCATGATTCGGTGGAATTGAAGCTTGCCCACTACCTGAATTTAGGTCTGGAGTCGGAGGAAATGTACAAGCTCAAATGGTTGGGCATTTTTGAAGAAGAACTGGTCGGACTGAAAAAAGGAACGCCTGCACAGATCCTGGAACATATCCTAAAAAAGAAGTGGACGCTGACCCGCACAGACAAAGACATGATCGTGATGTGGCACAAATTCAATTACCTGGACAATGACCGACCGAAGGAGATCCAGGCACACATGGTTGTTTACGGGGATGATCAGGTGAATACGGCCATGTCCAAAACGGTGGGTCTTCCTCTGGCTATCTGCGCAGAGATGATCCTGGATCAAAGCTTAGATATTAAAGGAGTACATATTCCTACCCTACCCCCTATTTATAAGCCTATATTGGCCAGATTGGATGAAATGGGATTCGAGTTCATTGAGCGGGAGACCATTTCTTAGTGTAAATTGTGCCGAATTAATATTTTTAGTGGGATAAATCGGCACCTGATTCTTAATGACTTCTTCTAAATGGATCTGGATCATTACCGGGTCCCTTACAATAATACTTGCTGCTTTTATATTCTTTCACATTGAAAGAGCCAACGACCTCATGCATCGCTCAATGAAAATTGAGCCTGTATTGCTGGAAATCAACAACGATTCCACGGCCCTTCGGATAGGTAAGAAATGGGTGACTTCCATTTGTGCAGAATGCCATGGTACTGACCTTGGAGGCCATACTGTTGTCGAGGACCCTATCATCGGCAGACTATATGCACCAAACCTTACACGAGGCAAAGGTGGGATCAGCTACTTGAATAATAATGAGCATTGGTTAGCCGCATTGCGACATGGTGTATCTGTTACAGGGCGGCCGCTGGTATTGATGCCCTCAGTGGAATACACAAAAATGAGAAAAGAGGATGTCGGTGGGATCATTGCCTATTTAAATACGCTACCCCCCGTAGACAGGATCAATCAGAAATCGGCCTTTAAGCCAATGGCAAAATTCTTACTTTCATTAGGCGTTTTTGGAAACCTTTTCAGCGCAGACCTCATCGATCATCAAGCTCCAATACCCGAAAACAGGAAAAATGAAACACTGGCAGAAAGAGGGGCATATTTAACAGAGATCATTGGATGTCAGGGTTGTCATGGTTCCACATTCACTGGTAAGTATACAGGTGATCCGATGTCACCTAAAGCTCCCAATATTACCCCGGCAGGAAATTTCAGCAAATGGGACTACGAAGACTTTTCCAATTTGATGAATACTGGCATAACCCGAGATGGCAAAGCGGTAAATAACAGATTTATGCCATGGGAGGCTTATAGCAGATTGCCCGAAAACGAATTGAAGGCTATTTATACCTATCTAAAATCACTTTAACCACAAGAACCGCAGAGACACCTCATCTCTTGGTAAGTGATCTTTTTTTGCAAAATACATTGCTAAATGTTAAATTTTACCAAGTATTTAAATCACCTAACCTAACTAAATCATGAAAACCCTCAAGTGGATAGGGATATCTGTGCTATCCCTGCTCATCATCCTTGCTGCACTGGTTTTTTTCCAGGTCAAGAAGGCTGAGAAAATTATCAACAGAACGGTAAAAATTGATCCTGTCCCTTTGACCATTCCAAATGACTCACTGTCGTTGGTTATTGGCAAAAAATGGGTCACCACCTTATGCGCCGATTGCCATGGAGATGACCTTGGTGGAAAAATGTTTATCGATGACCCGGGATTGGGGAAATTGTATGCTCCGAATATCACCCGTGGAGAGGGCGGGCTGGCTTATTATACAGACAAAGATTGGTTAGCAGCTTTGCGCCATGGGGTTTCACCCACCGGAAAGCCATTATTGATCATGCCTTCAAAGAGTTTTGCCCAGATGAGAGCCGAAGATATCGGAGGCATTATTGCTTATCTAAAAACCACAGCTCCTCCTGTAGACAAGCCAAACGAAGAGGCCGGGTTTAAAGCTTTCGGAAAATTACTCATTGCCATGGGGGCATTTGACCATGAGTTTGGAGTAAACCTGATCGACCATGAAGCTCCCATACCCGCAAATACCATCGACCAGACACCCAAAGACCGAGGAAAATATCTGGCCAGCGTAATTGGTTGTGAAAGCTGTCATGGAAAAAATCTAGCCGGGAAAATCCCCACAGACCCCAACTCACCACCTGCACCAAACCTAACTCCAGGAGGAAACCTTGGCGCATGGTCATATGATGATTTCACAGCTTTCATAGCAACAGGGGTTACCAAAGAAGGTAAGACAGTAGATAATAACTTCATGCCATTTAAAGCATATGGAAAATTGCCTGAAGAAGAATTGGTAGCTGTCTTTGACTATCTCAAGTCATTAGAGCCTATGGAATCAGCGCTATAAGAACAATTGTGAAGTGAGCATTGTTGAATGTGGATGGGGCCATTGAGAAAATTTGGTTTTTACTCAGCTTTCACCATTCCCGCATTGGTGATCCTCGGATACCTCATGGGGGGATGGTGGAACTACCTGGTTATTCTCGATGTATTTATCCTCCTTCCTTTGCTGGACCAATGGGTGGGCATTGATAATGGCAATATCCCTCAGGAGCGTGTCTCAACAGTAGCCGCGGATTATTTTTATCGCTTTATCACCTACACGTGGACCTACTTTCAATTCGCGTTTATTTTATGGGCATGTTACGTGGTTGTTTATGGGACTTTGGATCAAACCTACGAGTGGATTGGATTTGTCCTGGGAGTTTCTCTGGTCACCGGAGGGATAGGTATCACGGTTGCCCACGAGCTTGGTCACAAAAAATCTGCCCTGGAGCGATTCTACAGCAAAGTGATTTTAATGACCGTCGGTTATATGCACTTTTACATTGAGCACAACAGGGGGCACCATGTAAAGGTAGCAACCCCGGAGGACCCGGCCACAGCACTGAAAAATGAATCTTTCTATGCTTTTTGGATCAAATCGGTATTCAAAGGGTGGTTCCATGCCTGGCATCTGGAGAAAGTTCGGCTTCAAAAAATGGGCAAATCCTGGTTCTCCATCCACAACCAGATGATCTGGTATTCTACGATTCCCGCTTTGTTTGTTGCAGTACTTACGGTGATCTTTAGTGTGTTACAATCCAGGATCGTGTGGGAGATCCCTGCCTTCATGACCATACAAAGTCTGCTGGCGTTTTCCCTCCTCGAATTGGTCAACTATGTAGAGCACTATGGTATTTTACGTAAAGAAGTCAGTCCGGGAAAATATGAGAAAGTAACGCCAATCCATTCCTGGAATTCCAGCCACATCGTGAGCAACTTCTTTCTATTTCAGCTTCAACGACATTCCGATCACCATGCCAATGCCATCAAGCGTTACCAGGTCTTGGATCATTACGACAAAAGCCCTCAGTTGCCTGCGGGGTACCCTACGATGATCCTTATTGCTTTAATCCCCCCTCTTTGGTTTCAGATCATGAACCCACGACTGGAAAAATGGCACGGATCTTATTCACCCTCCCTGGCTTAGCCCAAGCACCAATTGTTTCATTAGGCGCTGGCCAAAATATTCCATTTAAGTGCATTTCCGCAGACACTACCGTATCTTCAAGCCATGGACCTGGTCTCGATCATTATGCCGGTAAAAAACGCCGTTCCCTACCTTGGAGCTTGCTTAGCATCCATACTCGATCAGACCTATGGCAACTGGGAGCTAATTGCGGTAGATGATCATTCTATGGATGATAGTAAAACCATCCTGGTAGAATACGCTGGTAAGGATTCCCGTATTCATTACCTGGACAATTCAGGTCATGGAATCATCGATGCTTTGAAGACTGGTTACAAATGTGCAAAAGGAACTTACCTGACCCGAATGGATGCGGATGATGTCATGCCTGAGGACCGGCTAGCCAAAATGGTGGACGCTTTGTGCGACCAGTCAAAATGCATAGCGACAGGCCAGGTGAAATATTTTGGTGATGAACCCATCAGCGACGGGTATCGAAAATATGAGCATTGGATCAATGATATCAACCTGGATGGAAAACAGTGGGATCAGGTTTACCGGGAGTGTGTAATTGCCTCACCCAACTGGTTGATGAGGAAATCAGAATTGGATAACATAGGTGGATTTGATGACCTCACCTATCCGGAGGATTACCACCTGGTATTTAAGTGGTACCTAAGTCAGTTCAAAATAATTGTTGTCCCTCATGTCACTCTTTTCTGGCGGGAGCATGCTGACAGAACTTCCAGGAATTCCGAACATTATCAGCAACAGGCTTTTTTCAATCTTAAAATTCATCAATTTATTGAAAATGACTTAAAATCAAGAAATCTGGTTTTGTGGGGGAAAAACGAAAAAACAAAGCTGACAGCAGACATCCTTAAAAGATCCGGAATAACCTTCCATCAATTCGATCTGACCAATTTCAAAAAGACAGAGAACCTGGAAAATCCTCAAATTCTGGTTGGTGTGTACCCGGAGCTGGAAGAAAGGAAAAACCTGGAGTCTTACCTATCCGGACTGTCTCTTTCAGAGGGTAAGGACTGGTGGTATATTTAATTACTTCTCTCTATTGAAGTCCGGCCCTTTACTCTTTGCGCTTTGGCCCTTAAACCTTATTTTTATACAAAGCATTCAAATATGACAACAAGAAGAGACTTCCTTGATAAGATGAAGGTCACTGCCCTCGGCCTCCCCCTGTTATACCATTCCAATCCATTGCTAGCTCATGAGACTCCCTATCAGGGACCCATGCTGAGAGTTGCCATCATGGGACTTGGTTCATATGGAAACCGGGTAGCAGAAGCCATGCGTGAATGTAAAAATGCCAAACTAGTTGGCTTGATAAGTGGAACACCTTCAAAGATCCCTAAATGGCAAAAAGCCCACAACATCCCGGATAAGAACTGCTACAACTACGAGAATTTCGATGAGATAAAGGACAATCCGGATATCGATGCCGTGTATATCATCACCCCAAATGCGCTACATCATCCGCAAACCTTGCGGGTGGCGAAAGCCAAAAAGCATGTGATTTGCGAGAAACCCATGGCCACCAACGCCAAAGATGCGCAGGAGATGGTAGACGTGTGCAAAGCCAATGGAGTAAAGCTCCTGATTGGCTACAGGATGCACTTCGAGCCAAAGACCGTAGCTGTGATCAAGATGCGACAGGCTGGTGAGTTCGGACGAATCCGATTCTTCCAGGGCCAGTCCGGATTCAGGATAGGTGATCCTACCCAATGGCGTCTCAACAAAGAGTTGTCGGGGGGTGGTGCCATGATGGATATCGGCATTTATTCTATCAATGGATCCCGATACATGGTGGGTGAAGAACCAATCTGGGTTACCGCACAGGAGACCAAAACCGATCCGGTCAAATTCAAGGAAGGGGTAGACGAGACCATCCAGTTCCAGATGGGATTCCCCAGTGGTGCAGTAGCTTCGTGCCTCTCTACCTACCAGATGCGACACCTGGACCGATTCTTTATGACGGGTGATGATGGTTTCGTAGAGATGAAACCTTCCACGGGTTATGGACCAATTGAAGGCAAAACGCACCTGGGACCATTGACACAACCACACAAAACGCACCAGACCATTCAAATGGATGAGATGGCTCAGATCATCCTGGAAGATAAAAAACAGTTGGTCTCAGTGAGTGGTGAAGAAGGTGTGAAAGACATGAAGATCATCGAAGCGATCTACAAAGCGGCGAAGACAGGGATGAGAGTGGAGGTGTAGGTTAAAAAGCTCCCAGACTGAAAGACAAAAGAACTAAAGTCTCAAGAGTAAGTTTGACGGTGAGGTACATGGAGGAGTCGCCTTCCAACCATACGAGTTGATCTATTCGTATTCATCGACCCATCTACTCCACCAACTCAAACTTCCTGCTACGCTGTTCGTCTTGCTTAGGAAAATCCTCGGGAACAGGAATGGTGACTTTTGCGGTGGCCGCCCACTCTGTGCCCCTTAAAAAGGTGGTAATGAAGTCCACACCTTCCATCGAGTAGTCATCATGCCCCAGGGTGGTGTGAAAGACTCGGCCTTTATAGTAGTCTATCACCATCAACGTAGGTTCATGCCGGTCAGTCGGAGCTTTACCAGACATGTCCTTGCCAGTAGCCAGGATAGTCATATTCCTGGCCGGACCACGTAGTTTGGCATAGCACTCATCTTTGGCAGTATACCAGTTTTTTGGTAACCCTCTGGTGATCGGGTGATCATCCCTGATGGTCACATAGATATTGTTTTGAGGGCCATGTGAACCTGCCTTTCCCGGAGTATTATCTATTTCCAGTTTCCCGTCATTGGTAAAATACACATAAGGACCATCCTTCTCTGTACGATCTCCCCAGCCACCTAAACCAATCATTTCATTGTAGGCCGGCCACTCAGGAAAAGAGTTGTCAGCAGCATGGACAGAAACAAATCCTCCTCCTGCTTTCATGAATTTTTCAAAGGCTTTTTTTGTCTTTTCCGGCCAGGGAGCTGCTTTCCATCCGAAATTGGAAATCACCACATCATAGTTTTTAAACTTTGGAGCGAAGTCCGGGTCTGCTTTGGGATCTGGTAAATCCTGAGTTACTCCCACCCCAGCCTTTGCCAGATATTCCTCCTCCCGCTCTGCCTTCCAGGTATATTTCGAACGGTAGATGTCTACCTCAAAGAGGCCAGTTTCCTCCAGATACTTTTTCATCATGATGGTTGACTTGGGCCAAACCACATGATTATTCTGGCCATCTACAATCAGTGCTTTGATTTGGGCCTGTACCGCCAAACCAAACGATAATAAAAGCGCAAGGGTCAATATCCTTTTCATCATATTGGAATTCTAGCTTAAAACTTTTGAGTGAAAAATAACAATTATTTGCCTGATTTGAGTTTGTACAAAGTCAACATGCTTGGTTCCGGCCAGGGCTCTGGTCTAGGCCTGTCACGATTCCGGTTCAGGGTTTCCCATTTCAGGATATATCTGGTGTCATCCTCTCCTGAATCACCGAGATCCCTGGTAGTCTGTACCATCAACCCCGGAAATTCCCCTTCTGCTTCAAGTGTTTTTGAAAAAGCCTCTGACTTGATCACTTTTCCTATAGCATCAAAATTTTTGTTGAGCAGGATCGTGCCATCCCCATATTTGATGTGCCAATAGTCAATCTCATATTTACCATCTCCCCTACTCCTGAATCCCTTTAGGATCACTTCGCTGTTGATGCTCCCATTGCCGGAAAACTCCCATCGATAATCCCAATTGGTGACTTTCTTGTAGGACCAGGCCTCCTCATTTGCCTGTGCCACGTAAAGTTGAGTATTGCCTTCCTCGTCAAACTTATGATAGGTGAAAACCGGACGATTTTTATGATCCAACACCATTTTGGCAGCCAGGTTGATGATCCCGCCATTCACAGGAATGGGGTCTACAATCAATGCTTTTTGTTTCAGCGTAGCCGGCAATGCTATAGGTTCACCAAATGCATTGTACCAGTTTTTCAAGTCCGGACTTTTCATATAAGACAGGTCATGGTTCGTAGAACAATCCGGAGTATCGCGCCAAACCCAATACATATGATACCACCCGTCCTGAAGGATCACCGGGGTAGATTGGTAGGCATTCATGAGTCCTTCACCATCTGTTAGCGGTACATCCAGCATCCGCGACCAGGACTTTGTTTGAGTGGAGTAGCGGTTGTAGATCTCATTGCCATTGCCACTTCCACCGTCACGGTAGTGAAACAAGAGCTCACCCTCTTTGGTGAGCATGAAATGAGGATAGGTACACCGTTTTTCCTCTGTCCCTACCATCTCCATTACCTGCTCCAGTGTCGTGATGTCATGAGGTTTGGTGCTCCTGAAATAGGTGATGGGGTGTACATGCATATTTCCGGACACATGGATGTAGCCTTCCTTGTCGATCCCTATGGTCAGGGAATTATGACTGTCCCAACCGAGTACCGTACTCGTGCCTCCTGCTGTTTCTCTGGAAGTGGCCGGCATGACATGCAATTCAAATGTATCTTCATCCAGGTCCCGCTGCCCCACAACCATATTTCGGTTGGCATCGTAATAGGCAATATATTGTCTGTTGCCGTGGGTATATAAGGAAAACCCAACGGGATGCCCGGCCCATACGCGATCTATAGGAATTGTTTTTTCAACATACTCAGATTTATATGTCTCATCGATGACAACATATCTCTGGCATCCGGCAGCTAAAAAAATAAACAGAACAGCCGAAAGCGTATTTTTCACGAAGTTTCTGTAAATGGGTTTTAGTATCATTTATTATGAGGTTAATCAGTAAACCTAATACATTTTAGTGATCCATCCATGCATTTAAATTTGCTTTTAAACTAAACGCAACAAGCCGGGTTATTATAAAACAACATCAAGTATATCATTGAAAATATTACTTACAGGGGCTACTGGCTATATAGGCCAAAGACTGCTTCCTACTCTCGTGGGCGCAGGTCATATTGTGGTTTGCTGCGTACGGGATAGAAAGAGATTCAACCCATCCGAATCCCTGATTGACAAGATTGAAATAGTTGAAGCCGACCTGCTCGACAAGCAAAGTTTATCAAACATCCCAAAGGATATTGATGCGGCCTACTACCTGGTGCATTCCATGTCTGCTTCCAGCGATTATGAGGAATTAGAAAAAAAATCTGCCAAAAACTTTACCAGAGCAATCAATGACACCGATGCAAAACAGGTCATCTATCTCAGCGGTATAGTGAATGACAAAACCCTTTCTAAACACCTTACCTCGAGGAAAAATGTTGAGCGGGAACTGGCTAAAGGCAAGTACCATCTCACTACTTTGAGAGCAGGGATCATCATTGGTTCTGGGAGTGCTTCTTTTGAGATCATTCGTGACCTGGTGGAGAAATTACCTGTGATGGTTGCCCCCAGGTGGCTGAAAACAAAGTGTCAACCCATTGGCATTGCTGATGTGATCTCTTTTCTATTCAAAAGCCTGAATCACCCCAAGACCTTTGACAAGAGTTTCGACATTGGTGGACCCGATGTCCTGAATTATCAGCAGATGCTAATGGGATATGCCAGGGTAAGAAAATTGCGACGAAAGATTCTTATTGTGCCTGTAATGACTCCTCGTCTTTCTTCTTACTGGTTGTACTTTGTCACTTCCACCTCCTACAAGCTGGCCACTGCCCTGGTAGACAGCATGAAAATAGAGGTGATTTGCGAAAAAAGTAATATCAATTCGATACTGGACATACAGCCTATCGGATATGAGGAAGCGCTCACAAGGACGCTGTCTAAAGTCGAGAATCAGGAAATTCTGTCCAGTTGGAAGGATTCACTCATCAGTGGCAGGCTGAATATCAATATTTCAGATTTTCTGAATGTTCCGACACATGGGTGTTTCAAAGACTGTAGGACATTACCTATAGGCGATAAGGAAGCCACTCTTGACAGAATTTGGCGAATTGGAGGGCAAAACGGGTGGTATTATGCTACCTGGCTTTGGAAGATCAGGGGTTTTCTGGACAAGCTGGTAGGCGGTGTGGGACTTAGAAGAGGCCGCACTCATGACAAACTCCTCCAGGCAGGTGATGCAGTAGACTTCTGGAGGGTCTTGTTCGCTGATCGCAATGACGGCCGGGTATTGTTATTTGCAGAGATGCGCCTGCCAGGCGAAGCATGGCTGGAATTTAAAGTAAGGGAGAATCAATTGACTCAGACAGCTACTTTTAGGCCAAGAGGAATCTGGGGTCGTCTGTATTGGTACAGCGTGTTCCCCCTCCATGGAATAGTATTTGGAGGGATGATCAAAAGACTGGCCAATAAATAAAATGACTAAAGCGCAGCGATATCTTTCTGTACCTGGATGAGCCTTTCCGGGTAATCTGTAATGATGCCGTCCACACCCATGTGCAACATCTTGATCATATCTTCACGCTCATTTACCGGATAGGTGTAAACCTTAAATCCACGTGCATGCATCCTGAATACCCTCCTGGTAGAAAGTGTTGTATACTCCGGGTTCAATGCAAGCAACCTGTTTCCTTCACTAGTGGCTCTCCCCAAATGCATTTTGGTTTCAATATAAAATGCAAAAAGCGGAGTGGAATCCTCACCGATCAGGAGTTTTTTAGTTTGAATTCGCTCATCATAAGCGTGGGCTTCTTCGAGATATTCAATTTCATAAGATTGAAGAATGCACCATTCAAAACCATTCTTTTCTGCCCTGATGATATCGATCAGTTTTTGTGCAAAATCATGGTAGTGTGGGTGATCGGAATGTTTGATCTCGATCAGCACCTTGCACTTGCCTTTTATGGTATCCAATACCTCCTTTAATGTGGGAATCCTGGTGTCTTTGAAGGCCGGACTGTGCCAAAAACCAGCATCTAGCTGCTTCAATTCTTCCAACGTATAATCATGAACAAAACCCTCGCCGTCTGTAGTACGATCCAATGTTTCATCATGAAACACAATGATTTGCTCATCTTTGGTCTGTTGCACATCAATTTCTATCATGTCCACACCCATCTCCAGGGCTTTCACAATAGCAGGAATGGTGTTTTCAGGAGCAATCCCAGAAGCCCCCTTATGAGCAATGATCTCAAATTCCTTGTCCTTAAGGTCAGCATCAATCTTTGAACTGACAATCATATTGCGATAGATCCATGGCTCAAAAATGGCCATGCAAAGAAACAGGAAAAGGAAAGGAAGAGAATATAAAATGAATTTTCTGGTCATTCTATTGCTTCAGTTGGTCCCGTGAATTTAATCAAATCATCCATTAAAACTGAGTTTGTGTATGCATTATACCTCAACTGGTAATTTTCAAACCCAATTCCTTTAATTGCTCCTGGTCAATGGTTGATGGTGTGTCTATCATCAGATCTCTTCCGCTGTTATTTTTAGGGAATGCCATGAAATCTCTGATAGAGTCGCTACCACCTAAAATAGCGCATAGTCTGTCCAGACCGAAGGCGATTCCTCCGTGTGGAGGAGCCCCATATTCAAATGCATCCAGCAAAAACCCAAACTGTTTTTGAGCTTCCTCTTTGGTGAAGCCTAACAGATCAAACATCCTATTTTGAAGGTCACGACTGTGGATCCTGATAGAACCACCACCGATTTCAGAACCATTGATTACCACATCGTAAGCGTTGGCCCTTGCTTTGCCTGGCTCTGAATCCAATAGATGCACATCATCCTTATGTGGTGAAGTGAAAGGATGGTGAATGGCATGATATCTCTTGGTCTCCTCATCCCATTCTAGCAATGGAAAGTCAAAGATCCATACCGGCTTAAATACATTTTTATCCCTCAGGCCAAGCTCATTGCCCATGTGTAGCCTCAATTCGGAAAGGGCTTTTCTGGTAGCATTTGCCTCCCCAGCCAAAATAAGCATAAGGTCACCCGGTTTAGCGCCAAACTCATCAGCCCAGGATTTCAGATCTTCTTCCGAGTAGAACTTGTCTACTGAAGACTTCAATGTCCCATCAGCATTATATTTCACGTAGACCAGACCTTTCGCTCCGATCTGTGGTCGCTTCACAAAATCTGTCAAAGCATCCACCTGCTTTCGGGTATATTCGGCACAGCCAGTGGCATTGATGCCTACCACCAGTTCGGCACTGTCAAATACGTTGAATCCTTTGCCCTGAGTAAGGTGATTCAACTCACTGAATTTCATTTCAAACCGTAGGTCTGGCCGGTCATTGCCGTACGACTTCATGGCCTCATCGTATGACATGTGAGGGAAGGTACCCAGGTCTACATTGCGGGTTTTCAAAAACAATCTTCTAATCAATCCCTCAAAAATCTCAACAACATCCTCCCGAGTGACAAAGGACATCTCACAGTCTATCTGTGAAAACTCCGGCTGACGGTCAGCCCTGAAATCTTCATCTCTGAAACACCGCACAATTTGATAATAGCGATCAAACCCCGACACCATCAGCAATTGTTTGAATGTCTGTGGAGACTGAGGCAATGCATAAAATTCTCCATGATGGATCCTGGATGGTACCACAAAATCCCTTGCTCCTTCCGGAGTGGACTTGATCAGATATGGGGTCTCAACCTCCATAAACTGCTGTTCATTCAGGTAGTTTCTTGTTTCGGACATGATCTTATGCCTAAGCTCCAGCCCTTTTCTCACCGGATTTCTTCGTAGGTCAAGGTATCGGTATTTCATCCGTAAGTCTTCACCGCCATCAGTCTCATCTTCAATGATGAATGGTGGGACTTTCGACTCATTCAGACAAGTATAGGTCTCTACAACTACCTCAATATCACCGGTAGGTAGCTTATCATTTTTAGCATATCGCTCTGAAACCTTGCCAGTAACAGAAAGCACGAATTCGCGTCCTGCTTTTCTCGCTTGTTTCAAAACATCTTCTTGCGTCTTCCCTTCCTCAAACACAAGTTGAGTCAATCCGAATTTATCTCTGAGGTCAATCCACAACATCCCACCTTTATCCCGTACTCTCTGTACCCATCCTGTAAGCGTAACTGATTCACCAACATGCGATTTCCTTAGCTCTCCGCAGGTATGTGTTCTAAGCATTTATCTGAAGTTTAATTGAAACAAACAGCGGCAAATTTAACAATAGTTTTAGCTTTGAGATAATTAAAAATTTAACCGATGAAGCAAGTACTGATCAGGGTGTGGATCGTAGTGAGTTTATGCAGTTATTGGCCTTTGTCTGCTCAACATAAGCTGGAAAAGGTACAGATCAATAAAGATATCAGCTTATTACTCCCCGAGGATTTTATCCTGATGTCAAAATCCGAAAGGATCAATAAGTATGTGAGCTCTAAAGAACCACTGGTCATGTATACCAGCTATGACCGGAACATTGATTTTGGTATCACCCTGACCAATCTGGGATGGGCGGCCAATGATTTAGAGCTGCTCATGCAGTTTTATATTTCGGGCATCAGAAACCTGTACAATGAGGTAGAATTTTCTCAGCAGGAAGTGAAAGAGATCAATGGTCGGGAGTACATCGTTCTGGAGTTTGTCTCGAAAGTTACGGATGAAGACAACGTGTTTGGCGGCCCTGCTGCTACCAGCAAATACACCTATATACAGTATACCTTATTCAATAACCAGGTGTTGCTCTTCAACTTTTCCGCTCCGGCCAGGGTCATGGATCGATGGCAATCCACGGCAAAAAGCATGATGGAAAGTATCAGGATCGATGACTGAGCTAAGCGTACACTCCGATGAGCACTTTATGCGACAAGCCTTAAAAGAGGCCGAAAAAGCATTTGAAAAAGGAGAGATCCCTATTGGCGCAGTAGTTGTTTCCAACAAGACCATCATTGCCAGGGGCCACAACCAGGTGGAACAATTAAATGATTGCACAGCACATGCAGAGATGCTGGCTATCACATCAGCTCAGAATTATTTGGGAAGCAAATACCTGGATCAATGTACGCTTTATGTCACTCTGGAACCTTGCGTGATGTGTGCCGGTGCACTCTACTGGTCTCAGCTGGAGAAACTCGTCTTTGCTGCCAAAGATGAAAAGAGAGGTTTTAGCAATCATGGGAAACTGCTTCACCCAAAAACCAGCATCCTGAGTGGATTATTGGAGGAAGAATCATCCAATTTGATTAAATCATTCTTCAAACAGCTGAGAGGGAACAATTCCTGAGCGATAATGTTTTATATTCGAAGACTGAAAAACTTGAACAATAAATCATAATAAATTATGGCATTTGAATTACCCGATCTACCCTATGCGCACAATGCGTTGGAACCACATATTGATGCAAAAACCATGGAAATACACCATGGAAAGCATCATGCTGCATACGTTTCGAAATTAAACGCAGCGATTGAGGGCACCCCCATGGCCGGAAAGTCCCTTGATGACCTGATGAAAAATCATTCAGACGTCGGTGCAGTTCGTAACAACGGAGGTGGTCACTGGAATCACTCACTTTTCTGGACGATCATGAGTCCTAAGGGAGGCGGTACGCCTTCAGGAGATCTGGCTTCTGCTATTGACAGTGCCTTCGGATCGTTTGATAAATTCAAAGAAGAATTCAGCAATGCTGCTGCCACACGATTTGGATCTGGCTGGGCATGGCTGTGTGTAGAAGGTGGTAAACTTTCCGTGTGTTCAACACCCAACCAGGATAACCCATTAATGCCAGGGTCAGGATGTAATGGAACGCCAATCCTTGGATTAGACGTTTGGGAGCATGCCTATTATTTGAACTATCAGAACAGGCGACCTGATTATATCAACGCTTTCTTCAACGTAATTGACTGGGATGCTGTAGCTAAGAAATTTGCTGCTGCAAAATAATCCCATTAGAATATTCTTACTCAAAAGAGCCTCCATACCCGGGGGCTTTTTTCTTTCCACTCAAATGCGCGATTAAATTGAAATATCAGGCAGATCTGGACAGGGCCATTTCTTCGAAAAAGCAGAATAAGCAAATGCTTGATAAATATCGACGTGAAAAACCTAAAGACCTCGATCAGAAATTTCATCAGGCACACGAAGAAGTATTCGAAGAAATAGATTGTCTGGACTGTGCCAATTGCTGCAAGACCACCAGCCCCATTTTCATGATGTCTGATATCGATAGAATGGCAAAAAGCCTGAAGCTTGCACCCGGGATATTTATCGAAAAATACCTGTACCTGGATGCTGACAATGACTATGTATTGAAGTCCTCACCGTGTCCGTTTCTCCTGGATGATAATACATGTCTGGTATATGAGGATCGCCCAAAAGCATGTAAAGAATACCCGCATACCAATCGAAAAAAGATGCACCAAATCACCCAGTTAACCTGGAAAAACAGCATGATTTGCCCCGCTGTTACGCGAATTCTGGAGAAATTACGTGTAATAACGTAGATAAGTAATTTTCCAGAATTTCAAACGGATAACTTATTGATTATCTGATTCTTACAGTATGTTATTTGAGTAAATTACGAGAATTACCATCCCGTATTTCATGGACCCGTCTACGGGAAAAAACCTATGGTATTCATTCTCCATTCCCTTTACTATTACATTGAAATTGAATGTAACACGAGCGAGATAGTCATTTATCCGGATCGTTAATTTATCTAGTTCATATGGAAATTGTTAAGGTCGCAGAAAGGTCAAAAAATTCAGAACGCGTTTTTCATCAGCCTTCAACTGCAAGTTTCGTAGCAGAATCAACCGGAATCATTATCGAAGCCAGCGATAGTTTTTTCTCCTTGATACAAAGAAGTGAAGCTGAAGTACTTAATAGAATGTATTTCCAGAATCTCCTGCCTATGGGTGGAAAGATCTACTACAATTCCCAATATGCTCCACTTCTTCAGCTCCACGGTAAGATCAATGACGTACGATTTGAGATTGTGCGCAGAGATCACTCCAAAGTACTGGTCTTGGTCAACTCTCAGATAAATCGAGAAGGTAAAATTGAAAGCCGCATCACCGAGCTAAAGCCAAGAAGAAACATTCAAAGCGATCAGTCAACTGACAAAGCAAAAATTCAGGAGATGTCTGATGAAATAGCCCGACTCAAGTCCCAGCTAAAAGAAAAAAATGCAAAGATCAATGAGCAGGAAGAAGAACTGGAGCGACTGGATGCGATAAAGAATAAATTCTTCAACGTAGTTTCGCACGACATGAAAAGTCCATTATGCGGGTTGAGCGGATTTGTGAATATGATCATTGAAAATGCAGATGACTTTTCAAAAGATCGAATGCTTGAGGTATCAAAACAGTTCAAAGATACCATTGATGGAACTGTTCAGCTGGCAGACAACCTGATCAACTGGGCTCAATCACAAATGAATGGCTTTGACATTCATCCTGAGATCATTCATCCCGAAGAGCTTGTCAATGAGGTACTGGACCTTTGTTCAACCTCTGCCAGAAAGAAAAACATCAGACTGGCACAGGACATCAAAGAGCAGATGGTCGTTTACGGAGACAGAAATCAGTTGACTTTTATCCTGAGGAATCTTGTAAATAATGCCATAAAATTCACACATATTGGAGGACTTATCGGTATCGAAATTTCCGAAAATGAGTATGGCGACTCGGTATTGAAAGTAACCGATAATGGGATAGGACTTACCGAGTCTCAGATTGGGGCACTGCTCATGCAAAATAGAAATAACAGCACTTTAGGTACGTCCGGAGAAAAAGGAACGGGGATGGGTTTGATGCTCACTCAGGAGTTTGTTCAGATGCATGGAGGTAAACTGGAGGTAACCAGTAAAAAAGGTGAAGGAAGTACTTTTAAAATAACACTGAATCCTCTTGAGTTAAACAAGAAACTGTTGGCTATCTAACGATATCTTTTCAACTAGCAACAAGAAAACACCAACCGAAACCTATTTAATGGCGCTCAATTACAATGAGTGCCATTTATTATATTCAGTGACTATCTTAATAAGATCCCGATATCTATAGTCCTTGTCCTCTATGGCTTTGGCTATATGGGGAGCATCATCAAAATAGGGAACCAATTTCTTTCTGAAAAAAAGCATGGATACCTGCATATACTGTAATTCATCCTCACGGATCAGATAGAAATTCCCATCGAAATTCGGCCCCGAGTCATCCACATATTCATCCATATAGAGTGTGAGGTAGCCAGCTATATACACCTTTAAAAAGTGCTTCTGACCGATCTTAATTCTAGAAACCCCCAGCAGGTCGTTTCCCCTGCTAAATGGGACACTGTGAAAATTTGATCCTGCCCTGCTGTAAGCCATTAGCTGATCAGGGCGAAACTTTAAACGCTTTTTCTTGTGCTTCAAAATGATCCGATCCAACAACTTGGCTGAAAACCCTTCTTTTCTGTCTTTGACCAGCCCATAAAGTGTGTCACCACTATTCAACACCACATAGCCTTCTAAAAAATCCCTTTGCGCCATCGCACTGGTCACATAGATCAGGAGAAATCCGATAATAAGTACACTTTTCATGTGTGTATAATTGATTTTAATAGGTCACATGGAATGTCCGGGTACTTCAAAACTACAACCAGACCTCGATTTTCTTTCAAATACTCATGCTCGGTTAGTATAGCTTGCTTTATGGACATTTCATGCTATTAACGTAGCAAAAACAATGCCTCCAGGATTACCTTAGCAAAAACCCCGGGATATTTTCACGATTTCAACAAGGCAATATAGATGGATCATTCAGTAGAATCGATAATTGACCAGCTAAAGCAAATGGCTAACCCAGACTTAGTGGCAGGTATCAGCAGGTTCGGCATCCCAACAGAAAATGTGATAGGTATCCGAAGCCCCGAGCTACGTAAGCTTGCCAAAGCACTTGGGGTAAGCCAGCAACTTGCAGATTCGCTTTGGAAATCGAGCATCCACGAAGCCAAACTGTTGGCCACCTATATCGCCGACCCCGGGAAAATCACGATTGAAAAGTCGGAAGATTGGCTTGGCGACATTTATTCCTGGGATATCTGCGATAGTTTCTGTCGGACACTTGCTGATACTGACTATGCCTATACCCAAGCTATCACCTGGTCTGCGAGGAAAGAAGAATTTGTTAAACGTGGCGGATTTGTGACCATGGTGAATCTGGCCATCCATGATAAGAAAGCCCAGGACCATCAACTGGAAGCCTTCTTCCCCTTCATTATTAGGGAGGCCCATGATGAAAGAAACTTTGTGAGGAAAGCAGTGAACTGGGCCCTACGCCAAATCGGAAAGAGAAATCAAGGTCTCCATCAAAAAGCCATTGAAGTGGCTCATCAAATAAAAAATCAGGGCACCTCTTCTGCAAAATGGATTGCGAATGATGCCCTGAGGGAACTAACTAGTATGGCGGTAATCGGCAGACTTAATAAAAAGTCCTAAAAGGCGTTAGTTCCTGCTTACAAATTCTTTTCTATCTACCTTCAATTCCGGAATACCCAGCATCTCAGCTACTTCATCGTAGTTGGTAAAGTCTACCCTTCCTGACTCCCAAAACTGTGCCGGAATGATCACGACCCTTACCACCTGGTTGAGCAGATCACCTTCCTGTAGGTTTGAAAGTGGGAACTGAGCATCCATAAACAGCCTCACATCATACATGGTGAAGTCGTAGTTGTATTGAAAGATTCCCTCGTCCAATATGATGGTCTGCGGAAGTAATCTCCAGATATCTACATCTTCTGAGGTTACATCCCACAGCAGATATACCAGTGCTTTATCTTCGTTGAACACTTCAAAATCCTGAGGTAGCTCCAAGATCACCTCATAATCGGGCGCCACAAAATCAATGTCTACATATTCAAACAAATATCCACTTTCTCCAGGCACACCTTGTGGGCCTTGTGGGCCATCATCACCTTTCGGTCCAGGAGGGCCTTGAGGTCCAATCAGTCCATCGTCGTTGTTACATCCGGCCAATGCCAAAAGCAAGGGGGCTACTATTAAAAATCTTATGAGTTTCATGACCTTATTCTTTTGATGTTGTTAGGTTAAAATCAAACATTGTTCCACTTTTTATAAAATTGTAAAATAAATCTAAAATTCCATCAGTATGGCTACGAACAAGACCCTACCAAATGATAGTGATGTAAATGCATTTATCGAATCTGTGGATGAAGATAAGAAAAGAGTTGATAGCTTCAAATTGATTGAAATCATGCAGGAAATCACCAGGGAACCTCCAAAAATGTGGGGCTCGAGCATTGTTGGTTTTGGCAACTATCACTATAAATATGAATCCGGACGGGAAGGTGATTTTTTTATTGTTGGATTTTCTCCAAGAAAACAAAATCTCACGCTTTATATCATGCCGGGCTTCGAACGCTATGGTAAACTGATGGCTGAGCTGGGAAAATACAAGACCGGAAAAAGTTGCCTGTATATTAAATCACTCGATGAGGTAGACCTTGAGATTCTGAAGGAATTGATCGGTGAATCTGTTTCCTACATGAATAAAAAATACAATTGAGCAAATCAATTGACCGAATACTAACCAAAGGCACACGGGTTTTATAATTTCGCCATCAAACTTTATTCTATGTCATCAATTAAACTCGTCTCCTGGAATGTGAATGGTATCCGGGCGATGATGAAAAAAGATTTTATCAAAGATGTGAAAACGATGTCGCCAGACATCTTATGCCTGCAGGAGACCAAGGCACAGCCTGAAGAAGCCAAATCTGCTTTGAGCATTCTTTCGGAATACGAAACATTTGTCAACAGTTCTAAAGAACGAAAGGGGTACTCCGGTACGGCCATCCTGACCAAAACAAAACCCATTGAAGTTTCTGAGGATATTGGGATCGAGGAGCACGATATGGAAGGCAGGGTAATTACTGCAGAGTATGATTCCTTTATCCTGGTGACCGTCTATACCCCGAATTCCGGGGAAGGAATGAAACGGCTGGATTACCGTAAAACCTGGGATGAAGCATTCCTCGAGCATATACAGGCCCTGGAAGAGAAAAAACCCGTGGTGATTTGTGGAGATTTAAACGTGGCTCATCAGGACATTGACATCGCCAGACCAAAAGCTAATTATAACAAAACCTCAGGATATACTCAGACTGAAATAGATGGCATTAACAACCTGCTCAATGCTGGATTCATTGATACTTTTCGGATGTTCTATCCTGATGAAGTGAAATACAGTTGGTGGAACTACAAGTTCAATGCCCGGGCCAGAAATGTAGGTTGGCGGATAGACTACTTCCTGGTCAGTGAACAATTGAAGTCCAAACTGAGGAGTGCCGAAATTCACAATGAATTCCTGGGATCTGACCATTGTCCGGTCTCTATTGAACTAGGGCTTTAATATCATTTAAAACACCTAATTTTACGAGAACTTACTAACCGTTCACCGATGGATCTGAAAAGAATTCCTTTGCACGAAATACATGTCAGCCTGGGTGCTAAAATTGTTCCGTTTGCCGGCTTCGAAATGCCAGTAAGGTATTCTTCCGATAAAGAGGAACATCTTGCCGTGAGAAATGGCGTAGGCGTCTTTGACGTTTCCCACATGGGTGAATTTATGGTTACCGGCCCGAAAGCCCTGGAAACACTCCAGTGGATCTCTTCCAATGATCTTTCGAAACTATCTGTTGGTCAGGCTCAATATGGGTATCTGCCCAATGACAAAGGAGGAGTGGTGGACGACTTCATTACTTATAAGATGGGTGAGGAAGAATATATGTTGGTAGTAAACGCATCCAATATAGAAAAGGACTGGACATGGATCACCAGCCAAAACAAAGGTGCCACCCTCAAAAATATCTCAGAAGACATCGTTCTTCTGGCCGTGCAGGGACCAAAAGCCTCGGATACACTACAAAAGCTTACTGATGCTGATCTTTCCTCTGTAAAATACTATCACTTCATAGAGGATACCCTGGCCGGAAAAAAGATGATCATTTCAGCGACCGGGTACACGGGTGCTGGAGGATTTGAACTTTATATCCAGAAAGAGGATGCCAAAGAAGTATGGAAAGCCATATTTGAAGCTGGTGCGGAATTCAACATCCTTCCTATTGGCCTGGGAGCAAGAGACACCCTCCGATTGGAAATGGGTTTTTGCCTCTATGGCAATGACATTGATGAGGACACTTCACCGATTGCCGCAGGACTGGGATGGGTTACGAAATTCACCAAGGATTTTATCAATGCTGATCAGCTAAAAAAAGACAAAGAAGAAGGCACAGAATTTAAATTGGTAGGACTGGAAATCATTGACAAAGGCATCCCAAGACATGGATACCGCATTGTTGATAACGAAGGAAATATCATGGGCTTGATCACATCAGGTTCCATATCACCAGTCACTAACAAGGGTATAGCCCTGGGCTATATAAAAACCGGACTTCATAGACCCGGAACAGAAGTGAACATTGAGATCCGAAATAAAAACATCAAGTCCAAAGTTGTAAAAACACCATTCATATAACGCTCGATGCAAGATGAAAACCGTTGAAGTTTGTTTAACCCCCGACCTGATACAGCACTTCAACCTCAAAGGAAAAGTGGTTATTGTTGTTGATATTTTCAGGGCTACATCCTGTATTGTTACCGGTCTTGCCTACGGGGTAAATGCTATTTATCCTGTAGCCACTGTTGAAGAATGTAAAAACTTCAAGAAAAAGGGAATGATCATAGCAGGCGAACGTGGCGGAGAAAAGGTGGCTGGATTTGATGTTGGCAACTCTCCCTACGAATACATGAATGACGAATTTCAGAGTAAGGATATTGCAGTAACTACCACCAATGGAACCCAGGCTATCTTAAAATCCATCGGGGCAGATCAGATTCTTATTGGCGCTTTCCTAAACCTTAGGGCCATGGCTGATTTCATCCTGGACTCCAACAAGAATATTATTATCCACTGTGCCGGATGGAAAGGGATGGTCAATATCGAAGACACATTGTTTGCCGGAGCACTGATCAATGAAATAAAGGCAACTCACCAGCCATCAGGCGATTCTGCCTTTATGGCTGGTGATTTGTACCATTTTCACCACATGGACTTACTTCATGCGGCTCACAATTCTTCGCATGCCAAAAGACTGGCTGCTTTTGGAATTGAGAAAGACCTGGATTTTTGCATGGAGATGAGCCTTTACTCCATCATCCCCTCCTACCAGGATAAAAAAATCACACTTCTATAAGTTGATTCCTTAAACCAGTCGATAGATATCCATGATCTTTTTCAGGATACTCTCAAAATCTATCTTCAGGTCAATGAGTTTACCTGAATGGATATCAAACACCCATCCATGGACTGTAATTCCACGTTCCTTATAAGCCAATTGTACCTCTGAAGTCTTCAAAACATTTACACACTGCTCCTGTACATTGAGTTCGACCAGTCGTCTGTATTTTTCCTCTTCATCCTTGATGGCATCCAGTTCGGTCTTATGGATTCTGTAAACATCCCGGATGTTTCTCAACCACGGATTCAGGATGCCAAGATCTGCAGATTGCATCGCAGCCTTTACACCACCACAGTAATAATGCCCGCATACTACAATGTGATCGACCTTTAGATGAGCCACTGCATAGTTAATTGTAGACATGACCCCCAGATCCGTATTGGGCACCATGTTGGCAATATTTCTGTGAACAAACACATCCCCGGGATTCACACCCATAATCTCTTCGGCAGTTACTCTACTATCAGCACACCCAACGTAGAGTATAGGAGGATTTTGTCCTTTGGAAAGGTTTTTAAAATAGTCCTTGTCTACATTTAACTTGTCTTGAATCCATTTTTTGTTGTTTTCGAAAATCTGATCAATCTTCATTAGAATCAATTTTAAAGGTTACATTAATATACTTTTTGTTGGGGTCCATGGTTCAGGAAGCTCTTTTTCGCCAAGCATCTCCCTTAAATCAATTTCTATGGTCCTGCTCAGGGCTGCCATTGGGATATCATTGGCACCCCCCTGAAATGGATTTTCTGTAGCTTCTCCGATCTTTTCCATCGTATGAAAAACCCACGACACCAAAGTACTAAAGGGAATGGTCAGCCATACGAGGTATTCCCCCAGCTTTTGGAATTCAGGCAGCATTCCAAATGGAATGAGTAACAAAAACAACCAAACGAAGTAAAGATTTAGCGTGGCGAACTGTCTGGGATATGGAAAATTTTTGATCCGTTCGGATTTGCCCTGATGATCATACAATTCCTTCAGGAGGTTTTCCATCTCCATGTGACGAAAGTCTTCGATCAACCCCTTATCCAATAGCGCTTTGAGTTCAGCAGATTGGTTTGCAATAAGCTGAGTGGAAGGGTTTTTTGTCTTCAGTATTTTTTCAAGCTCATCTTTATCTAAAAATTCACTCAAAACATCCTCTATCTTCACAGCCTCCTCAGGCACTGTATATATCTTTTTATACTCACTATTTTCTTTGGATGTCATGGATTCCCACACCCGCGGTTGCCTCAGCTGATATCGCAAGGCATTTACCCACGCAATGTGTCGATAGATCAATCGGGTATGAAGCGCTTTCAACTCCTGCTCGCTGAGCGGTTTGACAGCATGCCTGTTGGTCACAAAATCCCTGGACATAATACCCCAGGTCCTACTGGAATTGATGATGGCTCCCCATATCTTCCTGGCTTCCCAAAGCCTGTCATAGGTTGCATTGTTTTTGAACCCAATTAAAAAAGCCACCGCTGTTCCAATAAGGGCGATAGGCACCCAGGGAAGACCAATTTGTTTGATATCAAAGATGGCATACAGTACCGTGGGGATGGTAGAAATAATCACAAACCTAAAGATTGCTCTCCTGGTCCAGAGAATGGCTTCCAACAATCCAAAAGTTTTTCCTGCATGCATAGGAGAGGCAAGATAGTATCCAAATCGTTACTATGGAAATCCTGCAAAAGGTCTCTGAAGTCTACACTTCTGAGTAAGGTGTATTAAGCGTTTAAAACCACATATACAATAAAACCGCCCCGGCTTTCCGGGGCGGCAGTCAAATCCAGCAACACGCCAGACAGACTTCTGCCTAGTGTTTCTTGATTAATCTAAACTGAGAAGTTTTCTCTGTAACCAGATTTTCTACTTTCAATATGTAATTTCCTGAGGTCAAACTCCCCAGATCTATCTGTGGAGCAATCTCTTTAGTCAATACCACTTTGCCCTGAAGGTCTAGTATTGTCAGGTTTCCTTTTTCTATACCTCTCACTTCCACGTAGTTCACCGTTGGATTAGGGAACACTTTGATACCTGCTTCTACAAATGCCGCTCCCAGTACAGAGATCAATGAGAACGTTTCAGTCACTTCACCCTGATAATTTACATCTGAAATGGTCACAACCAGTTCATACTCACCTGCATCTACCGGTGCAGTAGTCGATCCATCATAGGTTACACTGTAGGCCAGACCATCAGGATCTGTGGTGATAGTGGGAAACTTTTCTGTACCATCTGCTTCATGTTCAAGGTTTGTGATGGTAATGGTAGCTTCTGCTTTTTCGACCGTCAGCGTTCCATTTACCTTGGTGATGTCATAATTGTCGGCACTTCCACCGGTCAGAGTAATATCGTATTCACCTGCATCGCTAGACATTCCGGCAGTAGTACCTATAGATGGTGGCGTGATGTCACCTTCATCATCTCCATTCACAAATCCATCATAAGAGATCGTTAAGGTTGGATTCGTCTCACCATAAGTTTTGGTCTTATCGTCTGCGGTGATGGTCAGGGGAGCTTTGGTGGTAGAAAAAACTTGTGTGACAGAGATGGCCGGATTGAAAATGTCATTCCCTACCTGTGAAGCCCTGACAGTAATGCTACCCACACCTGTAACTTTTAAGCTACTACCTGTAATTTCTCCCGGTCCTTCAGTCACCGTGTAGGTGACTGACAGGCCGGAAGTGGCGGTGGCAGCTAGCGAAAATGAATCTCCGTATTTCTTATCGGAGATTGTATTAAATGTTATAGATTGATCGGTTTTGGTTCCATCTGTTACAATGACTGTTTCTATTACCGTCTCAGCAGCAAAATGGTTGTCATCCCCGGCTTGCGACACATGGATCACCAGCTCACCGGTTCCGGTGAACGTTAGGGTATTCCCATTTAGTGTAGCAGGTCCCGATGTCAGTTCGAACGTAAGTGGCAATTCAGAATCAACAGTAGCTACCAAATCCAGGGTACCATCATTGATATTTACACTTGTAGGTGGATCAAAGGTGATCATCTGGCTTCTTTTCTCAATTTCTAAAGTCGCATCTACGAACGTAATGTCATAATTCCCGGAAGTGGCTCCACCCACCGTAATCGGATAAGTTCCAATTGCCGAGCTTTCAGTAGCAGTAGTTTCTGTGGTTACAGGAGTGTCGAGGTCCTCCTCTGTGTCATCGTATTCAAAACCCGATATCTGATAAGTAAAATCTGGTATTGGATCGCCATAACTTATGATCTGATCATCTGCAGTGATCGTTATGGCTGCCTTACTTATGGAAATAACCTGCTCAACATCTGCGGCCACACTCACAGAGTCATTACCTATCTGCATCGCAGTGATGGTAGCCTCTCCGGCTCCCTGAATGATCAGATCATTGGTATTGCCATCAATCGTTGCTACGGACTCGTCACTGGATGAATAGGTGATCTTCAGGTTATAGGTACTTGTTGCCAAAAGGTCAATGGGTCCGTCACCGTAGTTTGCAGGTGCCAGTTCAGGAAAGGTAATTTCCTGATCATAACCTGTCACTTCAAACTCATTGATCACAGATTGAGCCGGGTAAAAATCAATATCCCCCGCCTGACTGGCCTTGACCTGAACAATCCCTATTGAACCATCCAGTGTCAAAGTATTGCCTTCAACTGAAGCAGGACCTGAAAGTACCTCAAACTCTACTGTCAATCCCGAACTGGCAGTGGCTTCCAGCGTAAATGGATCATCATCAAAAGCTTTGTCAGATAATGCCGGGAAGTCAATGGTTTGCTCGGTTTTGAAGAATGTCCAACCGCTGGTATTGCCTAAGTTGATGGAGCTGTAGGCATTAAACGTCGCGCCTCCGGTAGCAATATTATCCTTTAGTTCCAGGTATTCAGCTTCTACAGTACCTGTAGCCTGGCTCAACGTACCGGCTTGTCCTTCAATGGAGCTGGACAATAATATGGGCTCTTCGGATGTTCCAATCATTTCAATCTGGTTAGCTGTGACGGTTACTCCAGACCTAATTGTAATCGGAGACCCGGCTTCAACAATTAGATTATTTACTGTGATATCATGTTCGATGTCTCCATCATCAGTACCATTCGATTGTCTGATAATCAGGTCATTTAAAGTGACATTGTTCGCATTGTTATAGTCCGGACTAAATGATGAACTAAAAACCATAGTGGCCTGACTGGCATCAATGGTATAGTTTGAAGCATTACCACTCGTCAGGGACCTACTCACATATTCTGAAGTGCCCAGGTCCATTAAAATGCCTGCGTCTCCATCCAATGTGGTTCTGAAATCAATATTCACATAGTTATTATTTGTCATGAATGTGCCGTTCGAAATGGTCAACTCCCGAAGCTTTAAGGTATCCGATAAAGTGAATGTGCCAGCGCCCTCAAAGAAAAACTCGCCACTGGTATATAAGTATGGATTCTTTGCTGAAATCGAAACTGATTCGTCCGATAACAAATGAATTTCGTCCGGATAAAAAGCTGCTATCGGGGAGATATTTAATGATCCATATACGTTCAGGATGACGTCTCCCGAAATGATCGCCCCAACATCCATAGCTGACAAATCAAGAGTATTCATGCTGATAGAAGCATAGTCAATTGTTAATTCATCCGTTGCTGAGCTAAATGAGTTGGCATCCAGGTATACATTGTCTAAAACACCTGGTTCCCCAGTATGAAAGGTCGTTCCCCCACTGGTAGTAGCCCAATGATTAGCAAAATCTGACCAGTTTCCTGTTCCTCCAACCCAGTAATAATCCTGACTGCTGATACTGGTAATATTCCAGCCTGTATTGTTGCCATTGTCGATCGTTTGATCGGCATTGAAGGTAGCACCACCTGTCGCAGCAATATCCTGTAGAATCAAATAAATACCATCAACAGTGCCTATTGATACTGATAAGGTTGCCTGAGTCCCCGGGCTATCGGAATTCAGATTGATGGGAGATGCCTTTGTACCGGTAAGTAGTAGGTTGGTCACAGTTTGTGTTGTCCCTTCTGCTAAAGACACATTTACACCAGGCTCAAGCTCCAATGTAGTGAAGGTATTGGAACCACTGACAGACCCATTTCCCGTCATTGTCAGTTGGTTGAAAGTATGATCATCTCCATAAAAATCTCTGGTAATGATAATTTGTGAAGTACCAGGATTGATTATGGTTCCACCAAAATCCACGACTTTAAAATCCCTGGTATTGATAACCGCTGAACCCATGTCAAGGGTTACATCATCAGAGTTTTGTACGGTAAATGTAAAGCTGATGTCAAAAGTTGCATCTCCAAGATTGATTGAACCTCCAAATACAGAAAAATTCCCGCAATCTACCAGATCGTACAGTGTGTATTCACCAGTACCATGGAATGAGAAATTGGTAATACTTCCTCCCCCAAAATGAAACTCCTGGCCTGTGTCATCTCCATATACTCTTGCGTTGTATATAGACTTGGTCATTCCATCAGTAAAAATCACATTACCATAAAACTTAACCTGACTTTCATAAGGAGCATATAATGTTGGGTTATTGGTCACTCCAGTCCAATCCATGTCTTTAAAATTGGCTTCCGGGATGTTAACATTTACTGTCTGACTAGCTTCTGTAAAGGAGTTGACATCAAAATATACATTGTCGTATTTACTGGGATAGTCAGTATGAAAAGTAGATCCGCCAGAAGAAGTGGCCCAATGAGTTGGATCATCCCAATCGCCTCCGTCTCCTACCCAATAATAGTCTGCTCCAGCTGGTGCCGTGATCGTCCAGCCATCATTGTTTCCATTGTCTATGGAATTAGTGGCGTTAAAAGTGGCACCACCGGTAGCATGTATATCCTGGAGCGTAACGAAGTCAATATCAATTGTGCCACTGCTTGCACTAAAAGTTGCTTCCGTACCTTCAGAAAAGGTTATTACCTCAAGGTCTGAGTATTTATCACCGCTAGCAACGAAATCATTTAAACTCTGTACAGACCCTGCTTCAACGTACAGCGTTCCTGCCAATAATGTCACAACATTGAGGTTATTGACATTGTATAATGCCCCCCCATCCTCAAAGGTGATGTCATAATAGGTAAATGGTCCGTTTCCATTCAGATCGCCCCTAAGCTGACCCGTAATGATTTCCGAAGTACCGGCATCAAACACGAGGTCGGATGCACTGGAATTCCAAAAAGTGCCACAGTTAATGGTACTGCTACCCAAACTAAGATCCATCAAATTTCCTGTTGTACTGGATACATAAATGGTGTTTGAAGTGGTGATATCATAATTGGCAGTCGAAAAGGTACCTTTTACAAAATAAATGCGGTAGGTATCCAGCTTTCCAACAAGCGACCAGCTGCCTGTTCCCTCAAACCTTATTGTACATGATGTACCAAAAGAAACACCACTTGTAGTGATGGTCTCTCCCATGTCTGAGGATTTGAAATAAACTTCGTCCAGGTTGTAATCGACATCCGTGTTCATCACGGCAGAACCATAGATATCCAGCTGATCGGACGCATTGATTGCCGGGAAGTTGGTGGCACCGGTCCAGTCGAAATCATGACAAACCGCAGCAACATCTATGGTTACGCTTTGTCCGCTACCTGAAAATGAACTGCCATCAAAGTATACATTGTCCAGTTCTGTTGGAGCCACTGCATGGTTGGTCGTACCACCACTGGTAGTAGCCCAGTGGCTTACATCAGACCAGTTACCACTTCCACCTACCCAATAGTAGTCTTGTTGAGCGAAAGAAAAATTAATTGAAAAGATCAGCAAAAATAAGGCTGAGGAAATTCTAGGCGAGAAATCCATCGTTTTGACTTTTAGTGAACGATAAAATTCGGGATAAAAGCGATGGCAACCCATCCTATTTTCGTGAACTGCTGAATTGTTGAGTTTAGGACAGGATATTCGGGGTAAACGAATTCTGACGTTTGTGTTTAGGTATCCTGAATGAAAAAAAATAATTACTTAACACGCTCATTATCAATCATAACGCAAAACATGAATTGATCTTTACAAGATCGTAAGGGCATTCATGAATGGCTGACGATAAGTCCTTCCGAGGGGAATTTTTTCCGTACCCAGGAAAACATAACCCTCCTGAATGGACGTGACTTTTGTAAGGTTGACTATGAAAGATTTATGTACTCGGGCGAAAGGCAATTTTCCCAGGTTCTCTTCTACCTTCTTTATTGGATGAGACAATACATAGGTTTTTGCATTGGCCACTACCTTGGCATAATTGTCATCGGCTTCCACATATGTGATATCGGTAGGGTCCAGTGCCACCAACTCGCTTTGATCCTTTACAAATATTTTATCCAGATTGGGTGATGTCGCCACTGGCTTCTTGTGCCTATAGAGCGCCAACTCTATGTTGGCTATCAGGTTTCGCTCTTCAAACGGCTTTACAATGTATGCTTCGGGTTTAACCTCCTTTACCCTGTCAAGCGTCTGATTATCATAATAAGAAGTTAAAAAAATCAGCGGACTATCACTCTTCTTTCGTATCTGACCAGCCAGGTCTACTCCGTCTGTATCCCCGGAAATGAAAATATCCAACAGAAAGAGCTGATAGTCATTTTTTGCAATCAGTGACATCGCCTCGATCGCGTTATCAGTCTGATCACAATCATATCCCCTTTTTGAGAGTATCATGTTTAGGTCGGCAGCTATTATCGCTTCATCTTCAACGATCAATATCCGCGTCATGAAAGTCTCTTTTTATATGGGAACTGAATTGAAACGCTGGTGCCTGCAGTCAGATCATATTTCACTTCGGCCTTAAGTTTTTTAGAAAGGTCATTAATCAGCAATGTACCCAGGCTCCCCTGTTTCACCTTTGGCGGTGCCTTCATTCCTTTACCATTATCCGAAACAACGAGTTCAATCATGCCATTCTGAGCTTCTAACCCAACAATAATAAGTCCGCTTTTCTTACCATCAAAAGCATATTTGAAACAATTGGTAACTAATTCATTCACAATCAGCCCTAAAAGGATGACTTTGTCAACATCCATCATCAGTTCTGGTGCTTTCAACGCTATTTCTATATCCTTTTCACTCCCGGAATAAGATTGCTCAAGGTTATCAATCAGCTGATCCAGATACTCTGCAAGATCGATTTCTGTTAAGTTTTCATTTTGATATAAACGCTGGTGGATCAGCGCCATGGAATGAACCCTGTTTTTGCTTTCCAGCATGGCTGCGTTAGCCTTTTCGTCTGTGATAAAGTTAGACTGTAGGTTGAGCAGACTGCTGATTACCTGCAGATTGTTTTTTACCCTGTGATGGATCTCTTTCATCAATAGCTCCTTATCAGCCAGGGCCTGATTGATCACATCATTCTTTTCTTCGAGCCGCATGTTTACTTTTTGTTTCACCCTATACATGTAAATGGCGAATCCAACACCCATCATCAGGATCAAGGTCAATGAGAGAAAAATGTTGCGCTCATTCTTCTGTCTGGCAGCTACAAGGGATGCCTCTTCATTCTGGAGTTTCAGGCTGATGATCTCGTTTTCCTTTTCCTGGGCCTTGTAACGTTCTTCATACTCTGAAGTACGATCTATCACCTCTTCACTCACCAACCGGTCTTTGAGCTTATAATGTTTTTTATAAAACTCATTGGATTTTCTAAACTGACCGGTACGCTCAAAATGATTGGCCATTTGCAGATATAAGTCCTTTATTTCTTCAGGGTTTTCCTCTTCACTAAATAGCTCATGTGCCTTGTTAAAGTAAAAATTGGCTGAATCAAATGTTCCCATCTTTGAAAGGACTTCCGCTTTATACCTCAATGCAGAGAATAAGAGATAATCTTCCTCGATTCCTTTGTCATTGATCACCTGGTTATAGTACCTGAGTGCATTGCCATAATCACCCCGAGACTCGGCTACTACACCCAGCCCATTTAAGGCAAAAGCAAGATCCAATTTGTTGTTTTGACTTTCGGCAAAAGTCCTAACCTCTTTATAATAATACTCAGCACTATCAAACTGCTCCAATGAAATAAATACATTCCCAATATTGATAAAAATATCTGCCCTCACCTGCTGATCCTTCGCAGGATCAAGAATCTTAAGTGCGCGCTGATAAATTCTTTTGGCATCTTCATACCTGTTGATCCTTCGGTAGACGATACCAAGGTTATTAAAAATATTGAGTAAAAGGCCCTCTTCAATCTTTGAGATCTCGAGCAATTCGATGGCGCGGTTATACCATGGCAATACACTTACATAGTTGCCTTTGAGCAGCTCCACCGTCCCCAGGTTGAATTGGAGTGTTGTAATGGATGAAGTATCCATTATTTGTTCAGCTATTTTTAGCCCCTCCTTATAATAAAAGTTGGCAGAATCCATTTGGTAATCATAATCGAATGCCAGACCTGTTGCCCGGTATCCATTGATTTGATGTAAGAGGCTACCGGATTCTGCAGCAGCTTTATTGAGTGATGCGGCGTAATAGTATGAGGAATCAAAGTTTAATTCTGCCCACTCCTCCGCGAGCACATAGAAAATATCCATTCTCTCCTCCAGGTTATCTGTTGTAGTCAAAACCCGAGTGAGACTATCGATGGTAGAATTGGTCTGAGAATTTACATGAAGTGTGACATTTAGAAAGATTAATATTAGGCTGTAACGGAATAACATATATCCTTTAGAGAAGAATTATGAAATTAATAATCTTACAAGATAAGTGTTTTGTATTGCAGAAATCTTATCTTTCCTCCCAATAATTATATTTCAACCATAATTTAACCACAAAATTAAAAAATTATTAATCTTATGCGCCGCCTTGTTCATCGCGTTTGCTGGACAAGCACAAGAAAAACCTTTTAGAATAGGGATCAAATTCGGAGTCCCTAATATTGTTGGATTGAATGCTGAGTATGTAACACCGATATTAGGTGGCAAACTGGCCCCTACTGCTGATTTTTCTTACTTTTCCCTTTCTGCAGCAGGTGCTAAAGTGAGCTTTTCTTATTTAGAAATAGGATCAAACTATTATTTCATGAATCAAGGAAAGGGACTCTATGGCCACGTGAGCTATGGTAATATTGGCTTTAAAGGAACTTATGATGACCCTCAATACGGTGATGGAGAAGGTAAAGCAACTGTTAGCCTTGTAAATCTCAAGCTTGGAGCTAAACTTGGAAATACCGTATATTTCCGACCAGAGCTTGGATACGCAGTTGGCAGTGGCGGAAAGGTGAGAGTAGAATATGATGGTTATTCTGAAGAAGAAGATATTCCGGGATTCCTGTCTGGTGGTCTGGTTGTAAACCTTGGGTTTGGTTTCGCTTTCTAATCGAATATTTTATGATATTAGAAGCCATTGGTTGTGCCAATGGCTTTTTTTATGCCTATTGTAAATTATCAGCTATTATTCTGATCCACCTCATTTCAATACTGATGTTTCATTTTGATATTTGGCCAGATCAAATCCATATGTCATGAAATCGGAAGGAATACACAGTCATTCAGGAAATGCCGTCTATGGGATGGGGCTTATTGGAGCAGCCATCTATTATATCAGTACAGCATCAGGTTTCTGGATGGGATTATTGGGATTACTCAAAGCCATTGTCTGGCCGGCATTTCTTGTTTACGAGTGGCTTCAGTATCTTGGAGCTTGATAGATTCAACAAAAGCTTTTCAGCCCCTCAACTTATCCAACATCACCAACGCACAAGCAGGTATCTTTGATCCCGGCCCGAAGATTTCACTCACTCCCTGTTCATAAAGAAACTGGTAATCTTTTGGCGGAATGACTCCTCCTACAAAAACAAGTATATCTCCTCTTCCCAGCGCTTTCAGTTCTTTGACCAGTTTGGGTATAAGTGTTTTGTGCCCACCTGCCAATGAGGATGCTCCTACAAAATCCACATCGTTTTCAGCAGCTTGCCTGGCTACTTCTTCCGGAGTCTGAAATAATGGGCCCATATCCACATCAAAGCCCATGTCAGCATATGAGCTAGCCACCACCTTGGCACCTCTATCATGCCCATCCTGACCCATCTTGGCGATCATAATACGGGGTCTCCTGCCCATGTCCTGATCAAACTGATCCGTGAGTTGCTTCACCTTTTCAAAAACTTCATCCTGGGCAGACTCTCCGCCATATACTCCTGAAATTGTTTTCACTTCTGCTTTGTGTCGACCAAAATGATTTTCCATAGCATCGGATATCTCACCTAAAGTAGCTCTTTTTCTGGCAGCCTCCACAGCCAATTCCAAGAGATTACCCTCTCCGGATTCGGCACATTTTGTAAGTGCAGATAACGCCTGGTTTACCGACTCCGAATCTCGCTCCTTTTTCAGCTTTTCCAGTCGCTCAATCTGTGATTTCCTTACAGATACATTATCAACCTCCAACAAATCAAAATCGATCTCTTCATCTACCTGGTATTTATTCACTCCCACGAGGATGTCTTTTCCGGAATCAATACGGGCCTGCTTTCGTGCAGCAGCCTCCTCGATTCGCATTTTAGGTAGCCCTTTTTCTATGGCTCTGGCCATGCCCCCCATCCCTTCTATCTCATCCATGTGTTCAGTAGCCCTTTTTACCAGCTGATCCGTGAGATATTCTATATAATGCGATCCTCCCCAAGGATCCACTACCCTGGTGATATTGGTTTCCTTCTGAAGGTAGAGCTGAGTGTTTCTGGCGATCCGCGCAGAAAAATCAGTTGGTAAAGCAATGGCTTCATCCAGTGCATTGGTATGTAATGATTGGGTATGTCCGCACACAGCAGCCATGGCCTCAATACAAGTCCTGGCCACATTGTTGTAGGGATCTTGCTCACTTAGACTCCAACCCGAAGTTTGTGAATGTGTCCGCAGTGCCATAGACTTAGGATTTTTGGGCTCAAATTGTCGAATGATACTGGCCCACAGCAACCGACCTGCTCTAAGCTTGGCGATCTCCATGAAATAATTCATTCCAATCCCCCAGAAAAAGGAGATGCGTGGAGCAAAATCATCAATTTTCAAACCGGCGTCAATGCCTGCTCTCACATATTCCAGACCATCTGCCAGGGTATAGGCGAGCTCAATATCTGCTGGCGCTCCTGCTTCCTGCATATGATACCCTGAAACGGAGATCGAGTTGAACCGGGGCATATTTTGGCTTGTGTACCTGAAAATATCACCAATGATCCTCATAGAAGGCTTTGGTGGATAGATATAGGTATTTCGGACCATAAACTCCTTGAGGATGTCGTTCTGTATTGTCCCACTCAATAGCTCTTTTTTGACACCCTGTTCCTCTGCAGCCACTATATAAAATGCCATTATAGGAATGACGGCCCCATTCATGGTCATGGAAACGGACATCTTTTCCAATGGGATCTGATCAAACAAGATCTGCATGTCAAGGATAGAATCTATAGCCACCCCTGCCTTTCCAACATCTCCCTCTACTCGGGGATGATCCGAATCGTAACCTCTATGCGTCGCCAGGTCAAAAGCTACGGAAAGCCCCTTTTGTCCGGCCGCCAGGTTTTTTCTGTAGAATTTATTTGAGTCCTCGGCAGAAGAAAAGCCTGCATACTGGCGGATCGTCCATGGCTTCATGACATACATGGTACTGTAGGGCCCTCTTAAAAAAGGAGGTTGGCCCGCTCCAAAATCCATATGACTGACATCCTTGAGATCAGCAGCTGAAATGCGCCTCCTGATCGGGATCTTCTCAGCTGACAACCAATCTTTTTGCGAGTTCCGGCTGTCTGTTGAACGAAATTGATGGGCCTCTATATTTGAAAAGTCAGGTCTCACAAAACAGTTTTTTCTTGTACATATAAATCTCCTAATGACACAGGGTTGAGCAATTGCCTTCCGTCCAATATTTGCATCTCGACGGTGCTTTTAGGTACCTCAATGGTCTCTCCTTCCATCCTGTATTTATTGGTTCCGATCATGATAAATCTCTCCTCAACCAGATCCTTCACCTTTTTCTCTCTCACCACATTGATCTTTTTCTGAATCACCCCTGACCTGATGCCAGCGACCAGTCCTCCGTCTTTTTCTGTTTGCTTAAACAAATCCAGCGCATGATGAATCAATAGACCTGTTAATGATTCTACATAATAAGATCCGGATACCGGGTTTTCTATTTTATCTAGATACGACTCTTCCCTAAGGAGATTTGAGATATTGGCTGCTATTCTCTCACTAAATGCAGTCGTCTGATGGCCAATCCTATCATCTGGTTTGACCAGCAGTGTATCACAACCACCCAGGATCGCAGACATGGCTTCAGAAGTATTTCTTATCATGTTGACATGCATTTCATACCTCGATTTCGACCATAAACTGCTTGACGCCATTACAGGTATTTTCGTTTCCTCAATCCCGTACGCTTTCAGTATGGATAAATACAAATTCTTAACAGCTTGAAATTTGGCTATTTCAAAGAAAAAATCGCCTGTAATAGCCATTTCCAGGGATATATTGCTCGCCACTTCCTTCATGGTCAGCCCTGCCTCTGTCAATTGGTCGATATACTCAACCATTTTATTCATGGTGAAAGCCAACTCCTGAGTGAAATTGGAGCCTGCATTGACAAAATCTCCGGAATGGATGTGAATGACTTTGAAACCCGGAGCTTTTGAAGATAGCTTCACCAAATCTACCAGCCCTTTATAAATCAATTCGGAACCTGAAGTGAGCCATTTACTCAGTATATCATGATCGCAGTATCCGGCTATCTTATCGAGCGAAATATTCTGAGTAGACAAATAATCAAAATAATCAACTGTTACCTGAATCGCTTCTCTTCCAGTAAAGGAGATATCAATTTTTTTAACGTCAATACCCTTGAGAAGTTGGGTAATATTGACCTGCTTGTCTACGGAAAATAATATGCCTCCAACATCAAATGATATCGCCACATGTGCTTCCTTATTGGCCTGCACATCATCATCTACATATATTTCCTGATAAGAAATCCATGTACGATCGCGAGGGGCATCTACCAAAGAAGGGGATTTTAGGTCTTCCCTGGTATAATATGGCTGCACCTTGAAATCTTCATAGGTGTTCCACACCAACTGTTCCTCAAAGTCACCGCCCTTCAGGTCAGCCAGAACATTTGATTTCCACTCCGCTTTAGAAAGTGTTTTAAACCCTGAAAAAATATTGCTGGTATCACTCATATTTGGAAAAACCCTTATTTAAAAAAAAACAGACATTCAATCAACATGTTCGCACAGTTCTGTTAGTGTACCATGCGTTGATTTTGGATGTAGAAAAGCAATGTTCAATCCTTCAGCGCCCTTTCTGGGCTGTTTATCAATTAGCTCAACACCTTTTTGGCTGGCTTCTTTCAATTGAGCTTGCAGATCGTCTACTGCAAAAGCGATGTGGTGGATACCTTCCCCTCTTTTCTCAATGAACTTACCAATTGGTCCCGATGGGTCTGTGGTCTCCAATAGCTCAATTTTGGTCTCTCCCACTTTAAAGAAAGCCGTCTTTACCTTTTGATCTTTGACTTCCTCGATTTTATAACATTTTAAGCCCAATACATTTTCATAATAACCAATGGCTGAAGCTAAATCTTTAACTGCAATCCCAATATGTTCGATGAAGTTTAATTCCATTTCACTAATAATTTAGCATAAATTAGTAAGGTTATAAATGTCTACATAAAGCTATTAGATTTTTCTGCAATCACGGACAAAGCTTCCGGTTGACATCTGTATATGCTAAAAGAAAAAAAATTCGAGAAGCAAAAACTGAAACCTAATGAGTATGTCAATGGCATTATCAGTGGAAACCGGGTGATACTCAGTCGTGCCATCACGCTGATTGAAAGTAAACTGCAAGCGGATAACGAGCTGGCAGAATCCCTGATTGAACAGTTACTCCCTCGAACAGGCAAGTCACTAAGGATTGGGATTACCGGAGTGCCTGGTTCGGGTAAGAGCACTTTTATAGAGTCTTTTGGTAAGCTATTGACTTCACTGGGCAAAAAGGTAGCCGTTTTGACCATCGATCCTACCAGCCAGATCTCGAAAGGAAGTATACTCGGTGATAAAACTCGGATGGAAGAACTGGCCAATGACCCTGATGCTTTCATTCGGCCCTCACCATCAGGAAACACACTTGGAGGAGTGCATTCCAGAACCCGAGAGACCATGCTTCTGTGCGAAGCGTGTGGTTTTGATATCATCATAATAGAGACGGTAGGAGTAGGCCAAAGTGAAGTAGCCATAAGAGGAATTGTAGATTTCTTTCTCCTGATCACGTTGTCAGGCGCGGGAGATGAATTGCAAGGGATCAAGCGGGGAATCATGGAGACGGCTGATGCCATAGTGGTGAATAAAGCAGATGGAGAAAACATAAAAAAGGCTCAACGCACCAAACAGGATTATATCAATGCATTGCATATGTTCCCTCCCACAGCTTCCGGATGGATTCCACAGGTTCTTACCAGCAGTGCGCTATACAAAGAGGGACTTGAGGAAGTATGGGAGATGATTGAGAAGTATGAATCACAAACAAAAAAGGTTGGATATTTTCTCAGAAACCGACAAAATCAAAATCTCCAATGGATGAAAGACATCATTGATTTTCAACTCAAGTATGATTTCTATCATTCGGCATCAATCAAACAGAAAATGGGTGAACTTGAAAATCAGGTCAGAGAAGAAAATATGCCGGCTTCAACTGCAGCTAAAATATTGCTGAAAAAATTCAGGGAATAAACCATAGAAATGGATTCATTGGATCAAATATGCACGAATAGTGTACGATGTAAATAGTGGGCCAGGACGATCCATCCCTCATAGTTAAACTATTTCAATTGTTGTAATTTAAAATTTGATCCCCTGATCAAATTCCATATCACTTAGCTCAATCTCCAAAGCCTTGGTGGAAAGCTGGATCTCCCGCAGACTGATGGCAAGTGAAAGTAACAATGCAAACAGTGAGACCCCAAAAATGACACCTCCCCATTCCTGGTTCCCCTGGTAAATAAAGATCATGCTAAGCACACACAAAAAGAAACTAAGCACGCCGAAAATCTGCATCCTCCGTATGAGAAACAACCTGATCCTCAAATTTTTTATCTGCCCTTCCACTATACTTCGCGGATCTTCCATATAGGACTTATGAAGCTGCCTGATAATGTTAGCAATCGCCAGGAAGCGGTTGGTAAAAGCCAGCAGCAGTAAAGAAATGGCAGGAAAAAGTAATGCGGGTGTAGTAAGATCCATTAAAGTAGCTTTTTATTATCCTTGTGACGTGAAGCATCTCTTTTTGTTTTCTTTTCCATATTTTTTTTGAATGCTTCGGTCAGATCTACTCCGGTCTGATTGGCCAGACAAATCAATACCCACAGGATGTCGGCCATCTCATCATCCAGATCCAGTTCTGACTCATCCCCTTTAAAAGATTGCTCACCATACCTTCTGGCCATGATCCTTGCCAGCTCACCCACCTCCTCAGTAAGAATAGTCATGTTTGTTAGCTCATTGAAATAGCGAACACCCTTGGTGTTGATCCAATGATCTACCTCGGATTGTGCTTCCTCTAAGGTCATTGTGTATTGGCTGATAGATTTTCATTCAGGTGCCTGATCTCAAACCCTTCCATTTCTAGTTTTTCCAGGAAAAACTGAAGGCGTTGCTCTTCTTCATCCCTTAAGCTATCCACATCGGGCTCAAACTCCCTGAACTTCTCGTGAGGAAATTGTTTACCATATTCATAATGATCCTCCCAAAACAAAGCCTCGTCTACATAGCCATCATGGTTATAATAATACTTGTATTCTGCTGCTGTCTGTTTTTTCTTATCAATGACCAGGTGACCCGAAAAGATGGGGTGATGGTTTTCAAAATAGAAATAATCGTCCCTGTCGTATTCTGGTGTATGGAGGATCCCTACCACCTTTTGCAACATCTCATCCATGAAATATCCTCTGATCTTATAGATAGAGTCTCCTACATGAAAATCATCTTCCACTATACTTACCCTCCTATTCAGATCGATGTGATGCACTTTGGTGTTGATTGTTTCTACTTCGTGGCGCTTTTCTTTACTAATCTCAGATGAACAATACACAAAGATCAGGGAAAGCAACATGAGCATGTAAAGTTTCATAGTAAGGTTGTTTGTGTTACAATTTAATCAATTCTTCGTTTTCCTCCCTTTCGTATTTCCAGCGTTTATGAGACCAAAGATACTGGGATGGATCTGACCTGATCAGCGCTTCACTTTCAATTACATACTTTCGCAAAATTCTTAAGTCACCCTTTTCAAATGGTGGCTCTCCTAATTTCACCAGTTTGATTGAATACTTACCTCTTTCGGTCCTCCTGAAATGTGAAAAATAACAGGGTAATTGAGTCAAATAAGGCAAGTTGGACAAGCCATTGATAAACGGTGTTTCCACTCCCATAAAGTTGACCCAGTGTTTGGATTGGTTATGTGGAGGACTTTGGTCTGCCAGGATGCCAATATTGATTTTTTGATCTTTGTTCCTCACAATAAATCGCGCTGCACTACTCTTTGGAATCGCTACACCCTTAAACCTAGACCTGATAATTTTCATGTATTCATTTGCAAAATCACTGCTCTGCACCTGGACAATGGGACTACATGGATACTCACTACCGGCAGACAAACCCAGGGCCAGCCACTCCCAGTTGGCATTGTGGATAGAATACATCAGGACCTCCTTATCAGGGCAGCCATTTTGATCAAACATCTCAGGATTCTCTACCACACACCTGGCTCTTATTTCTTCCATAGAGATAGTAAGTGATTTGAATATCTCTACAATTAAATCACAAAAATTTTTGTAAAAACCATCCGCTATTTTATTGAGCTCATCGTCACTCTTTTCAGGAAAAACCCTCTTAAGGTTACCAAGTACTACTTTCCTGCGATAAAACCTTTTGGCTGGAAAATAGAGCACATCAGACACCAGATACCAAAAAGAAAGAGGTAACCTGGATAAAAGCTTCAGAATACCTATGACGAGTTTATTTATCAAGACAATTCTTAATCTAAGGGTAACTAAAATGAAAATTTATCGTGATACACAAGACAAGAATAAAACATTAAAACCATGCAACGCTTAAAAATAATGTTATTAGCAGGACTTTTCACAGTCTCTTTTCTTATTGTATCAAGTCCGACCCTCGCTCAGCAAGATAAAAGCAATCGCCCCAGTCCTCCCAAGCAAGTAAGTGGCACTGTAGACGGAGTCAATGTTACCATTGATTACAGCTCGCCAGCAGTGAAAAACAGGACTATATTCGGAGGTCTAGAGTCTTATGGGAAAGTTTGGAGAGCAGGTGCCAATGAGGCCACCTGGATAGAGGTATCTGATGATGTGAAAATCAATGGTGAGTTATTGCCCAAAGGAAAATATGCTTTTTTTGTCATCCCTAATGAAAATCAGGAATGGACAATCATATTCAACTCAAAATGGGATCAATGGGGAGCCTATAATTATGACGAAAGTCTCGATGTTTTAAGGGTGGACGTGAAACCTACTACGATCAAACACACCGAACGACTGGAATATACGATTGCTAAAAATGGTAAAGTATCCATGAACTGGAGCACAACCTCAGTACCCTTTAGAATATCATCTAAATAAAATTAAAGCGGCTTTTCAGGCCGCCTTTTTTTATAATATATTCATCGATTGCTCCTTGATCTTTTCCAACTCGTCTTTCATTTGCACTACTGCCCGCTGGATAATGGCATTGTTTGCTTTTGAACCAATGGTATTGATTTCCCGACCTATTTCCTGACTTATAAATCCCAGTTTTTTTCCCTGGCTTTCACCTTCTTCCAAGACTTCCGTAAAATAATCCAGGTGTCTCCTTAGCCTTACCTTCTCTTCTGTGATGTCCAGCTTTTCAAAGTAATAAATCAATTCCTGCTCAAACCGGTTTTGGTCTACCTGAACTTTCTCCCTGATCTCGTCAATACTTTGACTCAACCGCTCCTTTACCTGATCTTTCCTATTCGGATCTTCCTCCTCTACCAACCTGAGACCATCTCTTATCTGATCAATGTATGATGCCAATTTTTCAGAAAGTGCATTTCCTTCAGATCCACGAGATTCCATACACCTATCAATCGCTTCCTTGATCACGGGTTGCATATCTTCCCACGACAGTACTTCGGATAAGTTGTTGGTGGTGATTACATCCGGAGAGTGTAAAGCCAGCCTAAAGAGGTCCTTCTGGTCTGCACCGGTCGCCTCGGCCATCTCCTTGTATTTGGTGTAGTAGCTATTGAAAAGCACTTCATCTATGTGCACCGTGGGTGAGGAAGGATCTTTAGATTCCAGCTCTATAATTACATTCGCTTTCCCCCTTTTAAGGTGTGTGCTCAGATAGTTCTTTATTTCAAGTTCCTTGTCCGCCAGTTCTCGCGGCAACCGGAGATTGAGATCAAAAAACTTACTGTTTACGGTCTTGATCTCAACTTTGATGTGATAATCGGACAGGTCACCCTCAGAGGAACCAAATCCCGTCATAGAATAAAGCATGGGTAAATTTAGAAATCTAAACCGAGAGTGAAATAAAATCTTGTACTTCCCACCTGAAAATCACGAATTGGCCGGGCAACATCTACTTTCAAATAGTACCCCAACAGGACAGTTCTTAAACCTGCACCGTAGCTTGCCAGCCATGGGTTTTGGAAATTGGATATTTCACCAATAAAGCCATTACTTACATATTTTTTAGTCTGGGCACCGGATCCTCTGGTGATTGGCGGCTTTCCATTCCAGGCAGAGCCGAAGTCATAAAATCCGATCAGCTGGAAATTTCTCAAGAAATTGGAAGAAATAGGACTTCCTGACAAATATCTGAAGACCGGAAACCTAAGCTCAGCATTAAACACCAGGGCGCTATTCCCAAATAATTCATTGTAGTCAAAACCCCGAAGGTTGGTAACAAATTCTGTAAAGAGGATGTTAGAATTATCTGTGCTATTGGTAAATTTCAAAGGGTCTTCCTCACCCTGGTTTTCGGTTTTGTTGAAAATCCAGTTTTGCATACCACCTACAAGGTAGTCTTGCTTGTTGTTGCCCCAATAAGTTCCGTAAAACAGCCTACCCGCCAACGTTAACTCTCGGTGGATCTTCTGATAATGTCTTAAATCAACCTCTATATTGCTGAAACTTTTATTACTACCTGAGAGATCATAGTATGTTTTGAACTCTACCAGACCTCTGGACCCCTGATAGATATTAAACCCTCTTTCTATGGTATTGTCCATCACGAAAGCCCCCCTCACACCAGTGAAGGAAACAACGTTATCATCGGCCAGGTCAACAGTACTCACCGCAGACACCGCCTGATTTTGTAGGTTTCTAAATTCTGTAGTGGCAAAAAACGGAGCAGCTTCAATTCTGAAAGAGTTGGTGATCGGTACAGATGCGCCAAACTCAACTTTATTTAGGATATACTTTTGACGTAAGTCTACAAGCTCTTCTACATTGTCATCATTCTGTCTGAGCAGAATGACTTTGCGGTCAAGCTTTACATGAAAATCCATCCAGTATTTCAGGAAATTGTATTCCACAAATATGTCTCCACTCTTGAAGTCGGAAGTATTAGCTAAAAATCCACCGGAAAGCCTGTGGTTTTCCAGTATATCACTGATCTCAGATTCTACCAGAATGCTGAATCCTCTTAAAGGGTCAATGGCAAAGGAAGTGATCAGGTTGCTAAAGTTAAACCTGGGCTCATAAGCAATAGGTCCGTAAATCCTGGATTTTTTTTCCAACTTTCGATAGTTTGAAAAGAAAGACTCCGGTTTATAGGTGGACCTGCTGTCATCGGTGAATACATAATCATCGGTATCTATTAAATCATCACCTGGACCGATTTCTTCCACGATATCCGGTTCATTCTCTTCATCCTGAAAGACATAATTGTCTGTATTGACCTGTCCCTCTCTGAAGTCATCGGGTAACTCTACCTCGGGTATCTCCACTTCAATGGGCTTAACTTCTATAACGGTCCTTTCTGGTTGGTTTTGGGGCAATCGACTTACTACAAACTGAGCCTGCTCCAGCCTTTTCCGTGCATTTTGCGGGGTGAAATTTTGTTTGTTCAGGTTATATCGCTCTTCCAGGAAGATCCGCGGTCTGCCGCGGTCCAGCATGATGTAGCTGAATGCGTTTTGATTAAAGGAAATATCATAATCCAGGATAGAGTTCTCAAAAGCTGAGATCTGCATGAATGTAGAGTCCTGGACCTTGTACTCAAAAAGGTTTGTAATTCCTTTCTGATCACTCAGATAATAAACGGAATACTGGTTCTTAGCTATAGGCTGAATGTCCTTGCTATATGTATTGGTAAGCCTGTGGAAGAATGTGGTAGTGGTATCAAGATCATAAATAAACAAATTGAAATTACTGCTTACATCTTTCAGGTTGGGACCACTTACTTTCACTGAGTCATTCTCCCTGTTTGAACTAAATACAATTGCTGCTGTGCCCGGAATAAAAACCGGATTCAAATCATCATAAATATCATTCGTAATCCTTCGGAGGGCATTTCTTCTCATACTTACCAGGAAGACATCATTTTTACCATCCACATCTCCGCTGATAACAGCGAGCTTTCCATTGTCATTAAATGAAAAACTCTCTACCTGCCTGAAACGCGTCAATGGTTTTTGGAACTTCTTGCCACTGTGGATATTATATGTATTTAAGTAAAGATACCCACGCTTGTAAAGCAATACGCCAAGTGTTTCATTGTCTGCCCAATCTATCAGCGGAGTATTTTCATCCACCTGCTGACCGTTTACACTGTATCCGCCCGAAACAATTTTTTTCTTGTTTCCACTTTGGATATCCGCAACATAGACCCGAAACTTTCCATCTTTGTGGTAAGTAAAGGCCAGTTTATCCCCATTAGGATTGAGGGAAACATGACTTAGCTTAATGTTCTTATTTCTATATTCAGCAATGATATCATCACGGTCTGGCGAGATGTAATAATTGTTGATTTCCTGTTTCTGTTGCAAATAATAGTTTTGCCACTGGGAGAGAAAATTCTTAAAAGGTATCCCTAATGTACTGGCAATACTGTTTTCTTCATTCCTGATGATCCTTGTCAGGTTGAGAATGTTGGAAATATTGCTTCTCCCATACCTGATGGCAATGAAGTTCCATATGGACTGGCCGATGATGTCAGCATCCTCGTTCTGAACCTTTACCAGTCCGGATATCTTTCTCCTTGATAAATAATCTCTGATGTAGTCATCCATCTCCGATGACCAACCATAGGCCAGATACTTGGCGGCCCCGTTGATAAACCATTCCGGAAGCGAAAGCAGGTATGAATTTTGGAATATTTCCGCCAGACTTCCACCAAACATCATGTCATTGATGAGTATGGAGGATAGCTGCTCAATGAGCTCTTGCTTAAACTCATCAGCCTTCCCGGGATAGGCGATCTCAACCTGTAGCTTTACAAAGTCTGTTTTACCACCAATGGTAAACACATCACCCCCAATGCCAATGTTACTTTGCTGTAGATCATGAATCGAGTTATAGATGAATATCTTGGTCTTGGTATACGGAGCATATCCAAGGATATCTGTAAGCTTTACAAATTCGTCTTCCAGAAAATCAAGTGCTTCTCTGGCATACTCCTGCCCTCCGGGATAGTAGTAAACCTCAAAATTGCTGGTGGTGTAAAAAAACCAGTCAAACCGCTTATACTGGATCCTGTTGTGACCAAAAGGAGTATGATAAAACTGCGAAACAGCCTCAGCCCCCAGCAACAATATCATAGCCAGTATTAAACCTCCTCTTTTCATTTTATTTTCTCAATACACGATCAATATCAACTTCCGGGGTAAGTCGTTGATTTCCTAATAGGAAATTTACAAATTCAATAGCAAAATAAGGAACTAAAGAGACACCTTTTGTTCCAAACCCATTAAATATTCCCAACTCGGGAAATTTTTCATGCAACCCGATAAATGGGCGGCGATCATAAGTCGCTGGTCTTACCCCCGCCCAGCTACTTATCAGCTTATATTTTATATCAACAATTTTATTCAACCTCTCCTTTATATTACGAATCCCACTTTCCGATGGTTCATTGTTTAGCTGACTATGGTCATATGTAGAGCCGGCTATAAATGATGATCCTCTGGGAACCAGGAATACATTTCTATTAACTATCAAATCGGTTTGAAAGTTTGCCTCTAATTCTATGATCTCACCTTTCACCGGTCTAAAGGGTAAATGCTGCCAGTAACGATTTTTAGTTGCCCCAACTCCTTCACAAAATATGACCTTTTCAGCACTTATACCCTTATAGTTAACCATACCCTGCTCAACGGTCATTTCGTTGCCTTCAAAAACCTCATCTACGAATATATCATCTGAAATGAGTATTTCCCTGTACGATTCGATGAGCGTTGGCAGATCCACATACCCTGATCTATCAATTAAAAGTCCTCCATTCGGATCCAATAGACCCGGTATCCCCAGTGATGAGTTGTGAACAGACCTTATAATGTTGGAATAAATGCCATCTGACATTTTCCCCTGCCAGTCATTCTGCTCATCCATAGAGTTAAACGGACGATAGATGTTCTTATGATAAATAATCTTTTGTCCGATAAATTTTTCCAGCCCTTCGTAGTAATCACCCAAACCGGAAAAAAGCTCATCAGCCATCCATGTCTTCACCATTTTTCGTCCGGTGATGGGGTTAAATATTCCGGCTGCTTTGAATGAAGACGTATCTTTACCCACCTGATCGATCACCAGGTGCCGGATACCGCGTTTTCTAAATTCCCAGGATAACAGGGTGCCGGCTATTCCCTGTCCTATAATCAGATACTTTACTTGCTTCAAGCTACATTATTTTATGCAAATTTGTAGAATTCAAATCCTTTACACAGCTGCATGGAAGTACAAAGTTTCGTCTTCAGTCCTTTATATGAAAATACTTACGTTTTGTGGGATCATACCAAAAAAGCAATTATCGTGGACCCGGGTTGCTATGAGCAGTATGAATTCGACGAAATAATCAATTTTATCGATGGTAAGGGATTACAAATCAAAGCCATCGTAAATACTCACTGCCACATTGACCATGTGCTTGGAAACCAGAAACTTAAGAAGCATTTTAACGTACCTCTTCTTATTCCTGAAAATGAAGTGGACAATCTCAGAGCGGTAGAAGCTTATGCTCCAAATTGGGGAATCACCCATTATGAACCTGCCACACCCGATCATTTGATTGAGAATCAAGGCACGATTTCGATTGGAGAAACTGACCTGGAAGTGATCTATGCTCCGGGTCATTCACCTGGTCACCAGGTCTTCTATCTCAAAGATGAAAATAAGCTCATCGGTGGAGATGTCCTCTTCAGGGAAAGTATCGGAAGAACAGATCTACCGGGAGGCGATCATCAGACCCTGATTAATAATATCAAAACCAAACTTTTTACATTGCCTGAAGAAACTGTGGTGTATCCCGGACATGGTCCTACCACTACCATCGGACATGAAAAGAAAAACAATCCATTTGTGAAGGCATGAGGCATCTTCCCAATTTCATCACTTGCCTCAACCTCATGACCGGGGCTATCGGGTGCTTCCTGCTGGCCAGGGGAGACATTAGCAGTCCGCTCTACCTGATTCTATTGGCTGCATTTTTTGACCTGCTGGATGGCCTGGTCGCACGACAACTTGGAGTGAGTTCTGCCATTGGGAAAGAACTGGATTCGCTGGCTGATATGGTAAGTTTTGGGCTTTTCCCATCCTATTATATGACCATGCTGATTGCAAAGCATAGTGAGGGATATATCTTTCTTGCGGGTCTGCTCATTGCCATTTTTTCAGCTTTAAGATTGGCTAAGTTCAACACGGATGATCAGCAAACAGATAAATTTATCGGTTTGCCCACTCCGGCCAATGCCATCATGATCGCTACACTGATCTTTTTACCTGCTTCATTCATCAATTTCTATTCTTTACTGGGAATTACTGCTGCATCTTGCTTTCTCCTCGTGGCCCCTATTGAGCTGCTGGCTTTTAAATTCAAAAACTTTAACTGGAAGGAAAATAGCCTCAGGTATCTGTTGCTTATCCTGATAGTCTTCTTGCTCATTCTTTTTCAATGGAAAGCGCTCCCATTGATCATCCCTTGCTATATCCTATTTAGCATCCTTGGAAATTTTCTAACCAGAAGCAGTGTTTAGGTTATCTATGGTAATTTTCTGGTCGTAAAAACGTTTTTTCCAAGTGTTAAGGAGCCTTCCTGCCATCGGATTTCTTTTGCTCACCCATATTCTATGGGGCCAGAGTATATTGTCTGATGGTTCATTCTATAAGCTTGGCGTCACGAAAAGCGGTCTTTATAAAATTGATGCCGCCTTCCTCTCTTCCCTGGGTCTTGATGGGAATGCTGTTGACCCAAAAAAGATCAGCATTTATGGCCATAATGGCGGCATGCTGCCACAATCGAATGCTGAGTTTGCTTACACCGATCCCCCGGAAAATGCCCTGATAGACTTTACAGACAATGCACAGGGCTTTGGTTCGAATGAATACCTCTTATTTTATGCCCAGGGCCCCGATAAAAGTACATTCAATGCTGAAGGTGAAATCGAATATGAAAAGAATATTTATTCGGACACTGCCTATTATTTTCTGACAATAGGGAGTACCAATGGGAAGCGGGCAGGATTAGCTCAAACAACAGAACAACAAGGATCTGTAATCAATTATTTTAATGAATTTATAACCAGAGAATCCGAAGAAATAAACCTGATTGGGTCGGGAAGACGGTGGCTAGGTGATGAGTTTTCAAGCACACAATTAACCCGCACTTTTAATTTTGAAATCCCTGGTCTTAGAGACAGCGTGCATCTTTTGACTCAGATAGTGGTGCAATCCGAAGGAAAGAGTTCTTTTGAAATCTCTCTAAATGGCCAAAGTTCCGGCCTTATCTCCTTTGATTCGATTCCAACAGGAGATGGGACTACCTACACCATCAGGGCGAAGGAAAAGGCACATGAAATGACCCTCACAGGAAATAACCTGGAATCCATAGCACTCAACATGCAGTATAATCGGGCAAATACCTCCCTTTCAAGAGCTTATCTGGATTACTTCATCGTGTCCTACGAACGTGAGTTGGCTTTATATGGAAACAGCACAGCTTTTAGTCATGTGAAAGCCAAAACCGGACGCTATACCTATCAAATTGACTTGAATGGCATTGACAACGCTACCATACTGGACATCACTGATCCGGTTGATCCTAAAATTGTTGGGTTTACCATTGAGAATGATCAAGCTACCTTCAGTATTGATGCAAACAACATCCACAATTACGTGATCTTTCAAGGGTCAGATTTCCCATCACCTCAGTATTTTGGCCGTATCGGGAATCAAAACCTCAAAGGATCAACCCAATTTGACGGGCTGATCATCACCACATCCTTATTTGAAAGTCAGGCCAAAAGATTACAGCAGTTCCATCAGACCAATGACAACCTAAGCCTGGGAGTGATCAATGTAAATCACATTTACAACGAGTTTTCTTCCGGACGGCGAGACCTGACCGCACTTAGGAACTACATCAAGTATGTCTTTGACAATGGTGGAAGGTTAAAACATGTCCTGCTCTTTGGAGACTGCTCATATGACTACAAATACACGGGAAGCAACCCTAACCATATACCTGTTTACGAATCACGTGATTCTTTCAGTCCCATTTATAGCTATTCCTCCGACGATTACCTTGGATTTTTGGAAGATCACGAGGGTTTATGGATAGAAAACACACAAAATGACCATGATATGGAGATTGGTGTGGGGAGAATCCCCATCAAAACCGTTGCAGAAGCGGACATAATTATTGCCAAAATCCTGAGATATGCTACCAGTGAACGAACTCTCGGCAAATGGAGGAATGAGATCGCTTACTTTGCGGATGATGGTGATTTGAATGTACACATGAACCACGCAGTAACTTTAAGCAATATCGTCAGTCAGCAAGGACCACAGTTCCGATCGAAAAAGATCTTCCTTGACAACTACGATCAGGTCGTCACGCCCAGGGAACGCTCTCCTGCAGCGACTAAAGCATTGGAAGATGCCATTGCTGATGGTTTGCTGGTACTGAATTTTATTGGTCATGGCAACGAGACCCAGTGGATGCAGGAAGAGACCCTCAACAATGGGGTAATTAGTCAACTCACCAACAGACATAAATTGCCCTTGATCGTAACAGCAACCTGTGAATTTGGAAAATATGATCAGCCAATCATTACTTCAGGTGCAGAACATTTACTGTTGAATCCCAACGGAGGTGCTATCGCACTGATCACTACCACACGACCTGTATATGCACATACCAACCTGCTAGTCAACAAGGCATTTCATGAAGCACTACTTAAAAAAGAGGATAATCAGTTCCCAAGCTTGGGAGATATCATAAGAGATACTAAAAACAACAGCTTAAGTGGTCCTGTTAACAGAAATTTTGCACTTTTGGGGGATCCCTTTCTAAAATTGAACTATCCAAAATACGATATCAGTTTTGGAGCACTTGAGACGGCACAGGATACCTTAAGTGCCTTTGAAGAATATCGCTTATCAGGAGCTGTGACCAACAGTGGCGATACCATCCATGGTTTTAATGGTAAAGCAACAGTGAGTATCATTGACATACCCCAGCAAAAAACCACCAAAGGGCAGGAGAATCCCAAATTTACCTACCAGGAGCTATCCAATACGCTTTTTCGCGGTGAAGTTTCTGTGACCAACGGGCTTTTCACCTCCTCTTTTATCCTCCCAAAAAACATCTCTTATAAACTGGAAAAGGGAAAAGTCCTCGCCTATGCCTGGGATGAAAAAACCATTGTAGATGCTACAGGCGCTAACACAAATATTGTGATCGGTGGGACTGTAGCTAATCCCGCAGCAGATGATACACCTCCTGTGGTAAACCTGTTTCTGAATGATGATTCGTTCATCAATGGACAGACCGTAGGTCAGAACAGTCTTTTTATAGCCAGGATCACCGATGATAGTGGGATTAATATTTCCTCCAATGGGTTCAACCAAAACATCACTTTAACACTCAATGAAGGAGAACCCATCAATCTTAACGATTTTTATCAGGCTAACCTGGACACCTACCAGTCTGGCACAGTACTTTACCCTTTGCAAAACCTCGAACCGGGCAAGTACACAGCTACACTAAAAATCTGGGATACATACAATAATTCAAGTGAAAAGTCAGTTGAGTTTTATGTATCTGATCAGCCTGTGATCAGACTTTATAATGTAATGAATTATCCAAATCCTGTTGTACTGGGTAACAATTCGGAAACTACTTTTACCTTCGAGCATGATCGTCAGGGTGAGGAGCTTATTGTAAACCTCAACATTTATGATATGAAAGGATCAATTAAGTTTTCTTCAGATTTGAACATTGACGACAGCCAAAGTAAGGTTGATAATCTGATTTGGAGACCTTCTAACGATTCGGGAGGCCATTTGCAACCGGGAATTTATCTTTATAGATTAAACGTAAAAAGCACCCTGGACGGGGCTTCAAACGAAGCTATAAAAAGACTCATAATCATTAATTAACTATCTTTACATCGCATTAAGAACCACCGCATGAACGGTATATCGAAATTTTTAAGCTGCCTTTGCATACTCATCACAGGCAATACTTTTGCTCAAACGTTTATCACTGGAGCTTCAGGCAATAGTAATCCTATTACTTCAGCAGTTCCTTTCGTTAGTTTTGCCCCCGACAGCCGGGGTGCTGCGCTGGGTGACGCTGGTGTGGCCACCAGTCCCGATGTTTACAGTACCTATTGGAACAACGCCAAGCTGGCCTTTATGGAGAAAGACATGGGTTTTTCATTTTCCTATTCACCCTGGCTGGGTCGGATCGTGGATGACATGAGCCTGAACTACCTCACATTTTACAAAAAAATTGACAGGATCCAGGCATTCGGTGCTTCATTAAGATATTTTGATCTGGGCGAGATCGCCAAGACTGACGTGCAGGGACTACCTATCGGTACTGAGAATCCCAAAGAAGTAGCCGTTGATGCTACCTATTCCAGGAAGCTGACTGATCGAATGAGTATCGCATTGTCCACCCGTTTCATCTGGTCTAACCTGACAGGAGATCTGACGGGCGCTTCCGGAGCCAAAAACGGTACCAGCGTGGCCATCGATATTGGATATTACTACACACAACCCATGAAATTCGGAGGCCTCGACAGTGAACTTTCTTTTGGGGCACATATCTCCAATTTTGGACAAAAAGTAACGTACAGTACGGAGTCAGCAGAAGATTTCATCCCTGGTAACCTCAGGCTAGGAACGGCTTTCACCACAAACATTGATCCATTCAACACCATTACTCTGGTTTTCGATGCCAATAAGCTATTGGTACCTACACCACCCATTTATGAAACAGATGCCAATGGTAATTTGGTAAAAGATGCCAATGACGATTATGTGATTGAATCAGGCAAAGACCCTAACAGGCCCTTATTGAGCGGTACTTTCGGGTCCTTCTCCGATGCTCCGGGGGGATTCCGTGAAGAAATGCAGGAAATCACCTTGTCCGTAGGCTCAGAATACTGGTACAGGGATGTCTTTGCTGTGCGGGTTGGTTATTTTTATGAAAGCCAGAACAAAGGGAACAGGAAATACTTCACCGCGGGGATCGGATTCCGCTACCAGGTTTTTGGAGTGGACTTCTCTTACCTGATCCCCAAACAAAACAATCATCCATTGGGAGATACGCTAAGGCTTTCATTCCTCTTCAATTTGGACAAAAGCGAACCTACGGAAGAAATCGGCAATGGTGGATAGATCGATTGCTCCTCCTATTCATGACTTAAGTACCCTCAAGCTACCGGACTTCCAAAAGACAACTTTAGCCGGCGAAATTCCTTTGGGTCTGATCCGGCAGCCAGGTCATCCTGTCATAACTTTAAATGTTGTCATTCCATCCGGATTCTTGCAGGAATCATTAACCGGGGTCACATTCTTCACCGCAAAAATGCTCGCGGAAGGCACAGCCAACCTCAATGCCTATCAAATCGCTTCGAAAATTGATTTTTATGGAGGGCACCTGGAGATCAATCCATCACCAGACCATGTATCTATTAAGCTCTATTCACTCAAGAAATTTTTTCCCACCCTACTCACACTACTCACTGACCTGTTACAAAACGCTACCCATCCGGAAAAAGAATTTGATACGCTGAAGCAAATCAGGATTCAACAGATCAGGCAGCAAATGGCAAGAAATAGTGTGGTTGCCGGTCTACAGTTCAGAAAATGTTTGTTTGGTGAAACGCATCCCTATGGCCAGATCGTAGAGGAAACCCATGTGAACGCCATTACGCATGATGCGGTAGATAGGTATTACAGAAAGAACTTTCTGAGGAAACCTGCCATTTACCTGGCAGGAGAGGTAGAAGAGACGGAGCTTTACCTGGTAGAAAAGGAGTTTTCGCAAATAGCATTTAAGGATAGGGATAATCAGCCCATGCCACAACCAGCTATTTCTGAAAACATTAACATTGAAAAGCCGGAAAGTGTCCAAACAAGTATCCGTATGGGAAATCTCACCATTGACAGAAAACATCCGGATCATTGCCACCTGAAAATTGCAAATGAGCTTCTTGGAGGTTTTTTTGGCTCAAGGTTGATGATGAATATTCGGGAGGAGAAAGGATTGACTTACGGCATCTACTCCAGTCAGATCCATTTCAATGAATTATCGTTCTGGCAAATTGGCACAGATGTGCTGAAAGAAAAAAAAGACGAAGCCATTGAAGAGATCTTGAAGGAAATAAAGAATCTGCAGGAAATACCTCCTTCAACTGATGAACTTCTCACTTTGAAAAACTACATGAAGGGTAAAATAGCCTCTTCTTTTGACACCATTCTGGATGCTATAGACCTGGCGAAAACGCTAGACCTGAATGGAATGAGCCTCGACTACTGGAGTCATCTTTTTGCAGCAATAGATCAGGTAACCGGTGAAGACATCAGTCAAGCAGCCAGCAAATATTTTGATCCCGAGTCTATCCGGGTAGTAACAGTCGGATAACTAGTTGCCCAACAGGAGCAGATAATCCCCCTGTATTTCCACCTGCTTGTAATCGAAAGGAACGTAGGAATGTCCATCATATGTCACCACTCCGTAGTTATCTCCCCGCCTGGCGATTACAAACTCATATGCCGTATCAATGACCTCGTCATAATTAGCACTTAATAAGATCTTGCCCTTCTCATCTGCCAAACCCTGTTTCATTTGTGCACTTGTCACTACATAGTTACCAAATGGAGTTCTGGAAATCATCTCAAAATCAGGCTGAATGATCATTTCACCCTTTGTGTTGATGATCCCAAATTTCCCGTCGATTGAGACATTGGCCAGTCCGTTTTCAAAAACAGAGCAGGTGTCATAGTGAGGCTGTACTACAAGATGCTCCCATTTGTTGATATAACCCCACCTTCCTCTCAACTTCACTGCTGCCATATCTTCACTGTAAGGTAAGGCGCCGTCATAGCGATTTGCTACCCTTAGTTTCCCGTTCTCATCTACAAAGCCATGTTTGTCATTTTTTAAGATATGAAAGTAGCCCTCTGAGTAGCTATAAACCTCCTGTACGTCATCTACTTCGGTCAGCACTTTTCTTCCATAAGGATTGAGCATCTCCAGGACACTGTCTTTTTTACATACATAAAAATCCCCAACCTTTTTGATAGATCTGTATTGTGGATCGATGATGCTTCCCAGGGCGGTTACCAAACCTAAATTTTCATCCTCCTTCAGATAAATAATATCATTTTCCACTGAAACCTCATATCCCGTCTTCAGAAGCAAGTCACCCTGATCATCAAAAATGTAAGTGGCACGACCCTTCCTGGCCAGGTAAAACTTTGTATCCACTTCAATGGTATCGAACTCAGGTAACGCTAACCAGGACTCTGGCAGATTGGCAATCCCCCATTTCCCTACATATCTAGCCAGATACTGATTTTCAATACCCGGAGCCACCTGATCAAACTTGTAGGAGACTAGCGGTTCTCCCATAAAATCTAAAAAGCCCCAAAAACCATTCATCTTGACCGGAATATTCCTTTGAATAGATGGAGAGACTTCTTCAAATTCTCTTTTGTTTAACTTCCTGCTAAAAGAATTGTAGATGTCCCAGGAATTACCTCTTCGGCAGTAAAAATAATTGGAATCTGCACGGATAAAATCGTAGCCATCACCAACAGCTTCTCCATTCGTCTTGAATAATCCCCAATGACCGGATTGTTTATTTTGCGCTACAATAAAACCTCTTTGAACATATTTTAAATGATATTTTTGATTGGAGAAAAGTCGTTCGTGAGCACCCAACATATGTTCTGCATCATTTACATGTGCGATCCACAGGTTTTCGTTGAGGATTGTAATGGAATCACATGATTCATAGAAAGTGCTATCCTTCACCAGCGAACGAACTTCCCATCTATTAAAATCACTTCGGATACCTTCATCGGTAAGCTCCTTTAAGCTGGGATAGCTGATCAACCGGTAATCCCTGGATAAAAGACCGCTTCGGCCTTCTTCTACAATTTCGAATCCCTCGGGATGGCTGTTGACACGGTCCAGCCAACGATTGTAAACCGGTCTGCCATCCAAATCAAATATCTTTACTAATTCATCTTCACCATAGCAGACGATTAGATTATCCAGAATGTCGATCGATGGATAGATACATGGAATAAGCTCTACATCATCCGTGCTGCGTACCCCGTGTAGTACTTTGCCTTCCTGGTAATCACCTACCCTGACCCTGGTGGATGTCAACCTGCTGATGGAAAAATATTTGAATGATACCATCACCTCTCCTTTTTTATCAATCACACCGTGGTAAAGATGGTTGGTAAGGCTGGCTTTTCTGGAAGCGACGAAAATATCCTCACCAATAGGGAGAAGTGAGTTATATAGTGGTTGGGTGATTTTTTTATTCTTCGTATTGATCAATCCCCATTTTCCCTGGTCGCGATAGCCGATCACTTCATTCTCCAGAAAAACTGTCCCATCCGACCAGCCAATTTCTTCATGAACGGCAGGAATAAGAACTGCGCCGTTAGGATCTGCCAGTCCTTTGAATGACCCATCTGAAATAATATTGATCTCAGATCCTGAAAAGACACGAGAGACAGTGATCAACAAGAGAAGGCAAATGTTTAGAAATCGCATTTGCTTCAAATATATAAGAAAAGTAGTGTGATTATTTAGTTTCCTGGTGATCCTTTTCCAAATTGAATAGATCATTCAGCACACCTACGAGTGTTTCTGCTTCACCTCGTTTACAAGCGGCCTTAAGTTGTAGCACAGGTAACTTAATTACCTTTTGGATCATATTTTTGGTAGCTGTGTCGAGCAGCTTTGATTCTTTCTCATCCAACTTCCCTACATACCTGGCAAGCTCCTGCCGCCTGATCTCTTCCAGGGCATTCTTTAGTTTTTGGATGGTTGGAGAAACTTCCATCTCCTGGGACCACTGTTTGAATTCGGTAAGCGACTCTTCAATGATTGACCTTACACGGCCTACAGCATTTTGTCGTTTACCTAATGCTTCTTTAGTTCGCTCATCGAGCTGATCAATATTGTATAATAGGATGCCATTCAAACCCTCAACTTCAGGTGACACGCTACGCGGCACAGACAGATCAATGATCATCTTGTGGTTAGAGACACCACCAAAATTTTGAGTAGTAATAATTGGCTCTGAAGTATTCACAGCACAGATGATTACATCTGATGAAGCTACTACTTCAGATAATTCGCTGTAAGGTCTGGAATGAAAACCAAGCTCTTGAGCAATCTCAATGGCTTTTTGGTCAGTCCTGTTGACCAATGTAATCTCTCCTTCAAAATCCTTTAGGTTTCCGGCTACATCTTCGCCAATCTCACCCAGACCGATCAGGGCAATCTTGGGATGTGTAAAATTCTTTGTGAAGTGTTTTGTAAGATCTACCGCCACTGATGCAATAGAAGCAGTACCATCTCTGAATTCAGTTTCCTGAACCACACGTTTGTTGGAAAAGAAGATTGTATGCATCAAACGATGGATGAAAGGTCCTGCAAAACCTTCATCAGCAGACCATTGGTAGGCCTTTTTCACCTGATTGGATATCTGAATGTCACCCAACACCCGTGAGTCAAGCCCCATAGCAACCTCAAACAAATGATTGATGGCGCCGGCATCCTGATATTCAACGAAATAATGTCTGACAGAAGTTGTATCCAGACCTTTGTAGGACCCCAGCAGACTTAGAATCTGATCGTTGAGGTTTTCTTTGGATGCATAATAGATTTCGGTCCTGTTGCAGGTAGATAGAATCAGCAATTCATCAACTCCAAGCACCTCGTTGATTCTTCGCAACAAGGCTTTTGTTGAATCCTCATTAAGAGATATTGCTTCTCTTATCTCCAGAGGAGTGTTCTTAAAAGAAATGCCTATCGACTTAAAATGTTCCATCTATCTATAAACAAGCTGCTAAATTAAAAAGACTGAATGTAATTACCATATGACTTATGTCATATAAAAAAATAACTATCTTTCATGTTAAACAACTGTTAATGATTCGTCTTCTCCAAAAATGGGTCATCAATACCTTTGGCTTCTCGAAATCTGAAACCAATGGGTCACTTATCTTAGTGGGGTTGGTCATTCTTGTGGCCATCATACCCAGGTTGTTTTTAAACACGCAAAAAACAACTGAAGTTTCCGCAGAGGCAGATAAAATCACGCTTCATGAGTGGTATAGCAGCATCGAATTCTCTCCCGTAGAAGAATTTGAGCAACCACAAGACACTGAATCATTCTCTCAACCCAAACTCAACTTAAAAACATTTGATCCAAATGCTGTCACATTACAGGAGCTGGAATCAATGGGAATCCCACAATATGTTGCTAATAATCTGATCAATTACCACAATGCCGGAGGTAGTTACCGCATCAAAAGCGATATGCAAAAGATCTATGGAATGAACGAAAGGCTTTATGCCAGGTTGGAATCCTTCGTACTGCTGCCAGACAAGCTACCTACGAAAATAAAAGAACAGGTACATTCGGAAATAGATACCTGGAAAGCCGAGCCGGCAAAAGGATTAAAATCCATTGCCATCAATTCGGCCACGGCCAAAGAACTGGAAGCCATCAAAGGAATAGGCCCGACCCTGAGCCAAAGGATCATCAAGTACAGGGATTTGCTGGGTGGGTTTCATTCACAAGATCAGCTTCACGAAGTGTACGGCCTGAGTAATGAGGTAATCGAAGAGATCAATAACATAATAGTCATTGACAGCATCAATACAACAGTCAACATCAATGCGATTGATCTAAAAAGCCTGTCTGCTCACCCCTACATCAGCTATCCCCTTGCCAAGGCAATTATCAACTATCGAACAGTACATGGGCCTTTTGAGGAAAAATCAGGACTAAAAAGGATAAAGATTGTTTCGGACTCCCTATATAATAAATTATCTCCCTATATTTCAGTTAGACCCTAGCGCGAGTCTATATGGAAATACAGTTGGTCGATTATTTTGAAAAAATAAAATTCCTGCCTGGCAACAACAGATCGCTGTTACTCCTGGACCTACCTGAAAACTATTTCCTCGATATTAAAAGCCTGGATAGTCCCGAGTCAGGTTTTGGAATCATAAAATCCATCATTGCAAGAGAGGAGACTATCAAACTTACCTCAAAAGGTCAGACTGATCAAAGCCTACTCAAACAGCTCAACAACATCTCCCGAAACGAACAGTTGATTTTCGAAGAGCGTGGTGCCAAAGACCTGTATGTCGGCTGGCCCTTTGTGCGTGGCAAGCTTAACGATGGGACGCTTGTAAGGTGTCCTTTTATTTTTTTCCCTTTCTCTCTGGCTGAAAAAGATGGAGAATGGTTTTTGGAAAAAAGGAAAGATGTAAACATTACCTTGAATAAGACATTTCTCCTCAGGTATGCATACCACAACCAGGTCAGGTTAAGTGAGGATCTCATTGAAAAAGTATTGAACGATTTTGATCCTGACAGCACTTTGTTTAGAAGTGAACTTTACGCGATGCTGAGGGACAGTGATTTAGCCATTGAGTTTAACCAGAGAAATTTCATCGATGAGTTGCAGCCTTTTAAGCAATTTGATCAGGAAACGCTGGAAAAAGATGAAGAAAATGGTAAACTGAGACTCTATCCGTATGCCACACTGGGGATATTTCCTCAGGCAGGTGCCTATCTGATTTCTGATTACGAAAAGCTGTTAAAAACCCGGGATGCAAAACCAGCAAAGGACAATGGTAAGGATAAGGAAGAACAATCTATTGATGCAGTTCGTCATGGAGATATGTTCACTCCCTTTATTCTGGATGGAGAGCAGGAGCTTGCCCTCAAAAACATTAAGGTGGGCAACTCAATTGCCGTAAAAGGCCCCACCGGAACAGGTAAATCACAACTCATCAGCAATGTGATCAGTGATTTCATGGCACGTGGCAAGAGTGTTTTGTTGGTAAGCCAAAAGGCAACAGCATTGGATGATGTCTTTCGTCAGCTTCAACAGCTGCAATTGCATAGCTTTATTGGTTTGGTCCATGATTTTAAGAATGAGCGCAAAAACATCTATGAGCAAATCATCAAACAGCTCGATAGCCTCAATGAATACAAACAGAAAAACATTTCCCTGGATTCTGATGAGTTGGTCAGGACTTTTCAATCTGCCGGAGAAACCATTGAAGAAATCACAAGTCAGTTAAATGGGTTTAAAGAAGCGCTTTTTGATGTCTCCGAATGCGGGAAAACTGTCAGAGAATTGTATTTGATGTCTGGTAAAGAGGATGAAACAATATCACTTAATCTGGTTTACAGAAATTTCACCTTTGATAATGTCGCTAAATTCATGCCTGCCCTTACGCACTACATGGAACATCACCGCAAATTTGAGGCAGGTGAACACTTCTGGACCAAAGGACCCTCACTATCCAAAACAGAGAAAGTGGAATCAAAGAAGTTCAGTAAGATCCTCGATGAGATCTATGCGCTGGACCTTCACTTAAAAAATGAATCCAAAAAATTCACACACAATGAGATAGACTTTGAGACTGCCCTATTCTTTCTTGCCAACAAAGAACCGCTGGAACAGCTTGCAGACAACCTAAAGAATGAAACCACATACAACTTTTACATTCACATGGTGGATAATCCACCTGATCAGGACATAGGTTGGCTATCTCAAAAGGAAAGGAATCTGCTCCAATGCTTTAAAGGTGCGGGACCGGAAATCTCCCTGGCACCGAATGAACTTGGACGGTTCCAGGAGGCACTGGAGCATGCCATCAGAGCAAGAAAGGGAATACTTAGCTGGATCCGGTGGAAATTGTTTTCTGAAGACAAAATATTTATCACGAGGGTACTGGTAGCTAATGAACTAAAAAGCAACAGGACAGGATTTGAAACTTTGCTTGAGCGCATCGATAACAGGTTGAACCTCGAACACCAGGTTTCTGAGCTCAAAGAGGTATCATGGCTCAAAGAATTCCCGGACAGTTACCGTAAAATAGACATTCAAAACTGGTTCTTTTATCAGAAACTGGCATTGAAGTCTTTTCAGCTGAGACATACCGTGCGGACGTTACCCAACTATCTCACAGCCAAAAATGAAACACTTGAAAACTATACACATACCATTCATCTCCTTCTGGATCTCATCAATCATATCCCGGAGTACCTGGACAAATGGAAAGACTATGTGAGCGAGGCACAGGTCAGGTACCTGTTATTGGGTAAAGCGGATCGGTCAAAGGTGGAGAAGCAACTGCAGGAAGATCTTGATGATATTTTGGCATATCATGCATTGAGGGATACTTTTAGTGAAGAAGAACTAAAAATAATTGATGATCTATGCGAGCTGGAATTGGAGGGAAAAGGACAGGTAGAACAGCTTTTTATCAGTTCCATCAGCAATGCCTGGATCGACCATATTGAGCAAAAATATCCCGTGTTAAAAATAGCTTCTGCTCAGGGGATTGAAAATTATATAGAAGAGCTACAATCTGCTCTTGATGAAAAATACAGGATCACTCCAGACCTGATCCTGTCGAAGGTGAGGGAAAAAGCCATATCTGCTACTGAAAAGGAAGGGGTCGAGGCCTCCTATCAGGACCTGCTTGAGTTGCTCAACGATCCAAAAAAGAAATGGCCTATACGCAGAGTAATCAACCAGTTCGAAGAAGAAATATTCTCGTTATTGCCCTGCTGGATTACCACTCCGGAATCTGCATCAGCTATTTTCCCGATGAAAGAGATCTTTGACCTGGTGATCTTTGACGAATCAAACTTGTGCCTGGCTGAGCGAGGAATTCCTGCACTCACAAGAGGCGCCAACTGGATGATCATAGGTGATGACCAGCAGCTCCCCATGATCAATATCTATGATAATGAAACAGAATTTGGTTCGTCAGAAACAATTTTCAAAAGCCTGCAAGAGCAACTCAGTACCATCACGCTTAAACATCAGTATAATACGAAAAACGTAGATTTAGTCTCTTTTGTCAACAGTCATTTCTATGATAACCAACTGCATTTCATTCCGGAATATGCTTCTATGGCAGATCAGGGGATCTCGGTGATACAAACCCATGGCACATGGACAAATCAGGGTAATAGCGTTGAAGCTGAAGAGGTTGTGAAATTGATCGGAAGGTTGTTAAAGAAAAATCCACAAGCGGACCTGGGTGTTGTTGTTGGGGATAGCGTTCAGCGATTACTTATCTGGAATCTTCTGTCGGGGGAAAAAATGGATCTTCCGGGATCTTTTTTTATAAAAACAATCGAGAGTGCACAGGGTGAAATCAGAGACCAGATCATTTTTACCAGCGCTTATGACAACTGGCAACAGTTTCAACATTTGACCCCGGGCATGGTCAATATCATTTCAACCCGAGCCAAGAGAAAGTTACATATTGTAACTTCACTAAATCTCGATGCTCAAGGCATGAATGACGGAGCAGACCTGCTGATCAAATTATTCAACTATCCTGCGAGTGATGAAAAAAATAACTGGATACCAGTTACAAGTAAGCTTAGTCACTACCTGAAAGATCAGTTTTCAAATAAAGAGATGCTTTCCCAGGATCTGCCATTTGCTGATGGTGCCATTATCAAAAAAGGCAAATACCATGGAGTAGTACTTACAGATGATCGTCTGGACCATCAAACAATTATTGATGCTTTCTACAACCAATACAATCTCTTAAGGGAGAACAAGTGGTCTTTTATTCAATTTTTTAGCCGGGAGTTCTGGGAGAATCGAGCTATCGCATTCGACAAGCTGAAAAGATTTATTGAAAGGGAAACCTAGTCGACCGACCGCTCTACTCTTGCGCCTACGGATAATACCAGAGGCAGGGTATCCAGTCTCATGAAATGGGTGAAGGCAATGGTATATTCCCCCTGATAAGGAAACTGGAATTTTTCCAATACGGGTTTTTGATGATCAAACAAGTCACCCAGGCCACTGCCTAGTGGTTCTCCGGTCTTTTGATCAAATAAAATCAACTCTAACATGTCCTGCTTAAGTGTATTTCCGAGAGAATCCCGTAAATCATACTCATAATACAGGTTATAAAACGGATATTCAAAGCCATTCCTCACATTTATCAGGATATTATAAGCATCAGCCGGTTCTTCAATATTAAAGGTGAATTCAGGTACAGACGCCTTAACCCAAAAGGGTTGATCAAAATCCTTATTTTCTTCATATACTCTGGATGAATCGCAGGAAATTAGTAGGGCTAGAAATGCCACCAATGTTATGTATTTCATGAGTTTTTCTTTGACTTTTGACCGTCACCAAAAGATCCTTTTGACCTGTTTTTATTTCTTCTTTTTTTCTTTTTCTTCTTGTTTTTTGATGAATATTTTTTATCCATTCGTGCAAGATCCTCATTGAGTACAGAATCTTTCAATTCATCCAAACTGTCCTCAAACAATGTGGCTGGTTTTTTCCCTGACTTATTCATCTTGAGGATGGCATTGACCCTGTGGACTTCTAATGGGTGCCAGCTATTTTCATGCTCATAGCCAAACCACATGATCTTCCTGAAAATATCGGTCTTCTGAAGTTTAGCCAGTCCTTTTTCTGTCATCAGTGGCTCCTCAACATCAGGAATGTCTTTTAAGGCATCCATATAAGTGTCCAGCTCATAATTGAGGCAACACTTCAGTCGGCCACATTGACCGGATAATTTGGACGGGTTAAGCGATAGATTCTGATACCTGGCTGCCTGGGTACTCACACTTTTGAAGTCGCTCAACCAGGTAGAGCAACAAAGCTCACGCCCACAAGACCCTATGCCACCCAGCCTTCCTGCTTCTTCACGCAGGCTGATCTGTCGCATCTCTACCCTGATCTTAAATTCTCCTGCCAGTATTTTAATCAGTTCTCTAAAATCCACCCGGTCGTCTGCCGAATAATAGAAGGTTGCTTTGGAATTGTCGGCCTGATACTCCACATCCGTCAGCTTCATACCAAGCTTCATCTCCTGAATGATCTGGCGTGTGCGGTACATGGTAGGCATTTCCCGATTTCTCACATCCCGATACCGGTCGATGTCTTGCTGATTAGCCAGTCGATAAATATTGCGTATTTCCGAGGTCTCGGGGTCAACACTTTTTTTCCTCATCTGCAGCATCACCAGCTCACCCATCAGGGATATATGCCCAAGGTGATGTCCATTGGGTACGTCAACAATCACAGCGTCTCCAGTGGTCAGCTCCAGCCCATCATTGTTCTTGTAAAAGTCCTTTCTGCCATTCTTGAATCGAACTTCCACAAACTCAGATTGCTTCTGAGCGGGCATCTCCATGTTGGCAAGCCAATCAAACACATTGAGCTTATTGCAACCACCGGAAGTGCAGCCGCCATTATTTTTACAGCCAGCTACTTCCCCATTGATCGTACTACACGTTGCGCAACCCATATTTTTTGATTTCTTAACTATCAAATATAAGCAAAGCAAAATGCTTTTATTGCCCCAACGCCTTTAAATCAAACCCTATGTCACTTCTGAAATTTTTACCTATCCATTTTACCTTGCTTACACCTTCATAGGACTTTGAAAGAGCCTCTTTCATGTCTTTCCCCAGCCCGGTAATGGCCATCACGCGACCTCCATTTGTAAGTAACTTTCCGTCTTTGAAGGCAGTTCCCGCATGGAACACAATAGCGTCATTCAGCGATGCTTCCAAATCGATGACATGACCCTTATCATATTTCTCAGGATAACCACCTGCTACCATCATCACTGTGGTTGCAGTATTTGGATCAATCGCCAGTTCAACCTGATCAAGGGTAGAATTGGCTGTGGCCTCAAGGAGGTCAATAAGATCAGATTTTATTCTTGGGATCACTACTTCAGTCTCAGGATCACCCATGCGTACATTGTACTCGATCACATAGGGCTCGTCACCAACCTTGATCAAACCAAAGAAGATAAACCCATGGTAATCCATGCCTTCTTTAGCTATCCCTTCCACTGTAGGCCTGATCACTTTTTGCTCTACCTTCTGCATGAATTTATCATCGGCAAAGATCACAGGAGAGATGGCACCCATACCGCCCGTGTTTAGACCCGTATCATTCTCACCAATACGTTTATAATCTTTGGCCTCAGGCAGGATTTTGTAGTCTTTTCCATCCGTCACCACAAAAACAGATAATTCGATCCCATCCAAAAACTCCTCCACCAGGACATTGGCGCTCGCTGCTCCAAACTTTTCTCCCAGGATCAGATCCTTCATGTTTTCTTTCGCTTCGTCAGGATCTTTGGTGATGAGCACTCCCTTTCCTGCTGCCAGTCCATCGGCTTTGAGTACAAAAGGAGGTTTTTGTGCTGAAATGAACGCTAAGCCCTCCTCCAGATTTTGCTTGTTGAATACTTTGGCCTTACCTGTAGGGATGCCATATTTCTCCATGAAGTCTTTGGCAAATTGCTTGCTCCCTTCCAGTTGGGCTCCATCGGCTGAAGGTCCTACAATCAATAATTTTGAATAGTCAGGGTCTGATTTAATTTTGTCTACGACACCTCTTACCAGTGGCTCTTCCGGTCCAAATACCAGTAAGTCAATACCATGCTCACGCACAGCCTGTTTAATCTGCGTAGCATCATTGATATCAAGGGTAACATTTGTCCCAAGATCTTTGGTACCACCATTTCCGGGGGCAATAAATAAGTTGGTCAATCTGGGGCTTTGCTTGATTTTCCAGGCTAATGCATGCTCCCTTCCTCCTGAGCCTATTATTAAAACGTTCATTACAAATAATTAAAAAGACCGCCCAAAATTAGACGGTCTCAATAAGATTAAAAGCTAAACCGGGATTAATGTGCGTATTCTGACATGAATTTTATGCGCATCAATCGAATCTCTTCTTCACTGTATTCATCTCCAAGCTCATTCATGGCTTCTTCCACACTGTCTGTTTCTGCATTGAGAAAATAGTCATAAATCTCGTCCTGACGATCTTCATCCAGAATGTGATCAATGTAATAGTCTATGTTTAGCTTGGTCCCTCCGTAACAAATGTTCTCAATCTCATCCAACAGCTTTTCATAGGTCATGTCCTTGGTTTCAGCAATCTCCTCCAGGTCTATCTTACGATCTATCTGCTGAATGATAAAAATTTTATTCTTTGACTTTGTGCCTGAAGATTTAATCAGGACGTCAGAGGCAGTGATGATATCATTCTCCTCAACGTAATTTTCTATCAGCTCAAGGAATGGCTTTCCAAACTTCCTGGCTTTGCTTTCCCCTACCCCTACAATCTTGATCAGGTCCTCGAAGCTGGTAGGATATAAAGTAGCCATCTCCTCCATGGAGGGATCCTGGAAGATCACATAAGGAGGCAGATCCATCTGTCTGGCTACCGACTTCCTCAGGGTCTTCAGCATATCAAATAAGGTCTTGTCGTATGCTGTGGTATTGACGGTCTCTCTTTCGATCTCCTCCTCTTCGCCCTCCAGTTCATACTCATGATCTTTGGATAGCTCGATAGGAAATGGGTCTATAAGGAAATCGATCCCTTTTTGAGTGAGTTTGAATACTCCAGGGTTCTCAATATCCTTCTGAATAAATTCATTGAGCAGTGTTTGCCGGATCACAGACTTCCAGAATGCTTCATCATGTGACTTACCGGTACCAAAAACTTTCAGTTTGTTGTGACTATAACTTTTTACATGCTGAGTGGCCTTTCCAATCAGCACATCAGAAATGTGATTCAGGTCAAAGCGTTCGCCGGTTTGCTGTACGGCTTCGATCACCATCTTCACCTCCTGCTCAGCCTCAAATTGCTCTTTGGGATGCATGCAGTTGTCACAACCTTCGCAATTCTCTTTGTGGTACTCTTCACCAAAATAGTGCATTAACTGCTTTCTGCGGCAGACAGCAGACTCGGCATATGCTGCCATCTCATCAAGCAGAAACCGGGCATTCTCGCGCTCAGTTACCGTCTTGTCTTTATTGAATTTCTCGAGTTTCAGGATGTCATTGTAGCTGTAAAACATCACACACTGACCAATGAGACCATCTCTACCTGCTCTACCGGTTTCCTGATAGTACCCTTCAATGGATTTGGGTACGTCATAATGGATCACAAAACGCACATCCGGCTTATCGATCCCCATCCCAAAAGCTATGGTAGCCACAATAACGTCTACGTCTTCATTGAGGAAGGCATCCTGGTTTTTCATCCGGATATTGCCATCGATCCCTGCATGGTATGGAGCAGCTTTTACATCATTTACTTTTAGGAACTCTGCGATCTCTTCTACTTTTTTACGGCTCAGACAGTAAACGATCCCGGACTCGCCTTTGTGCTCCTTAACAATGCGGATGAGTTGTTTCTTAGCTTGTTTTTTAGGTTTTACTTCATAGACCAGGTTTGTCCTATTGAATGAAGATTGGTAAGTATTGGCTCCTTCGATGGCCAGGTTTTTCACAATATCCAACTGCACCTTCGGGGTGGCAGTGGCTGTCAAGGCTACGATTGGGATTTCGCCCAGCTCAGCCAGGATTGATTTAATGCGTCGGTACTCAGGTCTGAAGTCATGACCCCACTCGGAAATACAATGCGCTTCGTCAACCGCGGTAAAAGAGATATCGGCTTCTTTCAGGAACTGAACATTCTCTTCTTTGGTAAGGGACTCCGGAGCCACATACAGAAGCTTTACCTCTCCTGCCAACGTCTCCTTTTTCACCCTGTTTATTTCTCCCTTAGTTAAAGTAGAATTGAGAAATTTGGCATTGATGCCTACTGCATTCATCTGATCCACCTGGTTCTTCATCAAGGCGATCAACGGCGAAATGACGATAGCAGTACCAGGTTTCAATATTGCTGGTAATTGATAACATAATGATTTACCTGCCCCTGTTGGCATGATGACAAAGGTGTCCTTGCCATCCATCACACTTTGAATGATAGACTCCTGATTACCCCTAAAAGTATCGTAACCAAAAACTGTTTTTAACGTCTCTCTTAACTTATCTTCAATACCGGTCTCCATCTCAAAAATTTAATACTATAATCTAGGGAAAAATTATCTATTCAGGCTCCTAAAAATTAAAATAATTTCAACAATTACCATCAAGTGTTTATCCTTGCATACCTATAAGCCTCAAACGCTACATTTGATCGTAAAAAAATCCAATTCCTGAAAGGACAATTTCCTGATGAATAAAAACTTACACATTGTGATCATGGCCGGTGGTTCCGGCACCAGGTTTTGGCCATACAGCCGAAACAAAAAACCCAAGCAGTTTCTAGATGTTTTGGGAACAGGAAGATCACTGCTTCAAATGACCTATGATCGGTTCAAAGGTACGGCATCTGACACAAATATTTGGATCGTCTCCAATGAAATATATGCTGATCTGTTAAAAGAACAATTCCCTGAAATGGATCCCTCACAGATCCTTTTAGAACCCGCCAAGAGAAATACGGCGCCTTGCATAGCTTATGCTGCCTACAAGATCCGACAAAAAGATCCCGAGGGCGTGATGGTAGTGTTGCCATCCGACCATGTGATATTCAATGAGAAGGAATTCATCGCCACCGTAGAAAAAGCAGTGGAAGCTGCAGATGAAGAAAAGCTCATCACCATAGGTATTCATCCTGCGCGACCCGAAACAGGTTATGGCTATATCCAATACCTGGATGGCACAGACCAGGCACTTAAAAAAGTCAAAACCTTCACGGAGAAACCCGATATCGAGCTGGCCACCAAATTCCTGGAAAGTGGCGACTTCGTTTGGAACGCCGGCATATTTGTGTGGTCCGTAAAAGCCATCATAGGAGCAATTGAAGAGTTGCAACCGGAATTAGCAGAATGCTTCCGGGTAGACTGGTATTTTTCGGAAAACGAGAAAAAATACATTGAAACCTCTTATGCGCATTGCCAAAATATTTCCATAGACTATGCCATCATGGAGAAGTCTCCAAATGTGTATACCATTCTGGGCAATTTTGGATGGTCTGACCTGGGTAGCTGGAATGCCCTGCATGAAATCATGGATAAGGATGACCACCAGAATGTATCACTTGGTGCTATCTCCCTCTATGATAGCTCCGACAACTTTGTCATTTCCAAATCAAACAACAAAAACAAACTCATTGTACTGCAGGGAATGGAAGGTTACCTCGTAGCTGACTTCGAAGATGTATTGCTGGTTTGCAAAAAAGAAGATTCTAATATTTTCAGGGAATTTGTAAGCGACATCAAGCTGCACAAGGGCGAAGACTTTATTTAAGTTCTTTGACGCGTGGCCTCATAGAGGATCATCGCAGCTGCACTCCCTACGTTAAGGCTTGAGATCTCCCCTTTCATGGGAATGGAAGAAATGTGATCCGAAATCTTGAGGATCTCCCTGGTGATCCCTTCTTCTTCGGAACCCATGACAATCACGGTGGGCCCGCTGAAATCTACTACTGCTGGCATGGTTGTTCCATGCTCCGAACACGCTACCACCTGCATACCGGAATCTTTCAGGTATTTAATCGCGTCTAGCAATTTCATGTCCCGACAGACCGGAATGTAATTCAAAGCGCCTGCTGAAGTTTTCACTGCGTCCGCATTGATCTGAGCACTGCTTTTGACAGGTATGATAATCGCATCCACTCCCATACATTCGGCTGTACGGGCGATCGCTCCAAAATTCCTAACATCCGTAACCCCATCAAGTGCCAGATATAGCGGAGTCTTTCCCTGTTCAAAGACATCGGCAACTACATGATGCAGGTTGTGATACTGCACAGGGGAAACAAATGCTACAACACCCTGATGGTTACCTTTTGTCAATCGGTTTAACTTCTCTCCTGGCACCCAGGAAATGGGAATCACATGCTCGCTGGTAATTGTCAGCAATTGTTTAATCAGGTCAGAAGTATTGTTCTTCTGGATAAAAAGTTTTTCGAGATGCTTACCGGACTGGATGGTCTCAATGACAGCCCTGGCCCCATAAATTAATTGTTCATTTTTTTTCATTGCCCTTTTCGAATATCCCCCACTTTGTTGTACCAGCTCTTCTCATATTCTGAATCTCTTTTAAGTGAATAAAGAGAAGGTGTAAACAAAATAGGTATTCTGATAAACTCAAAACGTTCACCAGAATTGTACCGCCACTCCTCAGCTCTATCTCTCTTTACGACAATATCAGGTTTTCCATAGATCACATATATGATTCCTCTGTCGGTCTTCCACCCTTGCTTATAATCTGTAAATAGTTGATTGGCTTCTTCTACACGCTGGAAGAAAAACCGGATGGCACCTTTTGCCCTGAATTTGGTACCATAGTTTGAAAGCCAGAAATTCTCAAAGGCTTTTCGAGGCTCGCGAGCCTGATTTAATGATTGATTTTCCACCGTTGTAGAAATGTATCGCATGGGTTTGATCAACTCATCATACATTCTTAAATCCGGGTAATAATAGGGACACTTCAAGATGGTTACCCCCGTGTTGTCAAGAGTATCTTTCTGAAATAAATAAAAATGAAAGTCCAGCATATCTGGCTGAACTCCATCAATAAAATAGGATGAGTCGATGGAAAGTGTAGGTGCCAAAGCTGACATCTCTCCCATCGGTGGATCAGCTGGCCCAAATTCCTCTTTGTACCTAAAAACGTGGACTGACCCATCCAATCCACTAAAAGAAATTTCATCTCCAGTGTAATATTTGGATAACAGCGGAGCACCATTTCCGTCTGTCGGATAAAATGAAGGATAGCCTCCGGGGTTATTCAAAGGTGCATCGTATAAACGGTAAATTCCTTCGCTCAGGTTATTGAACGAGAAAATCAATAAATCATAAGCACTCTTTGGTACATCAATAGCATAAAAGATCTGCTTATTATCCTGGTAGATGATATCCTGGGAAGCCAAAGACAAGGTATCGTGGACCTCCGACTTGTAGGTATTTTGCAGAAGGATATTGAATAGCCAAAGTCCGGTAGTATCATTGGACACATTATAAATTACGGTATATTGATCTTCACCCGAATCAATAATCCTGTATTCCACATGTGTGTCCAGTCGCAAATCGTACTGGAAGGACATATCCAATCTGGTCAAATCCAGCCCAAACACCTGGGTGCTGCAGCTAATCAGGAAAACAACTAATCCTCTATGGAGTGTTTGAGTCATAAGAGTCAAAAAGTTAACCAATAATTTGGTTTCTTTGCCAAAAAAACCGGATGGCAATTTATACCACAGAAATCACTTCTGATCAGATTGCTTCAGATAATCCTATACATCAACGACTTCTCAAGGCTTATATTGAAGCAATTCCCTATATAAACGGCGATTTACTGGAACTTGGCTGTGGCGAAGGACGAGGAATTGATCTCATTGTGCCCAAATCTTCAAGCTTTCTAGGATTGGACAAAATTGAAGCTGTAATCCAAAACCTACGATCAAAATACCCGGAATATCAATTCGAGTCCAGCGTATTTCCTCCCATCCAGCTTCCGGATCAAAGTTTTGATACCATCGTGTCCTTCCAGGTGATCGAACACATCAAAGATGACCATCTGTTTCTTAAGGAGATCTATAGATTGTTGAAGAAGGGAGGTAAAGCCATCCTGTCTACACCCAACAGGTTGATGTCACTCTCCAGGAATCCCTGGCATGAACGAGAGTATACCGCCAATGAGTTGGAAAAGATCTGCAGTGAATACTTCGACAAGGTCACGATGATGGGTATCGCCGGCAATGAAAAGGTGATGACCTATCATGAACGAAACCGGAAGTCCGTAGACAAGATCATGCGGTTTGATGTACTGGATCTACAACACCGGTTACCAGCCTCACTGCTGAGAATCCCATATGACATCTTAAACCGGATCAACAGAAATTCACTCAAAAGTCAGGCAGACGAACTCGTTATGTCAATTGCCCAGAAAGATTATTTTCTCAATGAAAAAAATGACGAGAATCTGGACCTTTTTTGCGTTTTGGAGCGGGAATAATTGACATTTATGGAAACAGAAAGCCTATTCATTTTGTTAAATAGCTGAAATAAAAATAGAATAGAAAATGTCATCACAACTCATTAAAGAACTCAACCAATTATTGAGTGATTATCATATTTATTACCAAAATACCCGGGGTTTCCACTGGAATATCAAGGGGAATAATTTTTTCCAATTACATGCCAAATTTGAGGAGCTTTATACTGAGGCCCTCACCGTCATTGATGAAATCGGAGAAAGGATCCTGACCATCGGTGGTCGTCCATTGCACACGTTTGACGATTATAAAAGCACGTCCAAACTCAAAGTGCACAAGGATGTTTCTGTCGATAAAGTGATCGTTTCTGCATTGATTGAACAGCTCGAAGGTCTGGTGAAACAGGAAAACGTCGTAAAAGAGCTTGCAGCCAAAAATGGCGACAGTGAGACGGAAGACATGATGATTGCCCTGATCAACGGGCAGCAGAAAACGGCCTGGATGCTAACTGCCTGGACGGGTCAGGAGGTAGAAAAATAAGTGTAATACCATTTTTGAAATACAAAGAGTGACCAGATCTTGATGGTCACATCACCAGGGTCAGAGGAATGCAATTTTTCTCTGACCTTTTTGATTTCCTCCCACTGAAAGATCCCCTGACTTTCAACCCTGTCCCTGTCAAAAACCCAGTCATCGAGATCACTTCGCATTTCTTTTCTGAACCACTCCAGCAATGGCACCTCAAACCCATGCTTCGGTCTTGAAATCAGCTCTTCGGGTAGCAAATCCTTAAATGCTTCTTTGAGGATGATCTTTCTTTTCATCCCATCTACTTTAAACTTTTCAGGCAGGTTAAATGCCAGCTGAACCACTTCATGATCTAAAAACGGCACCCTCACCTCCAGACTATTGGCCATGGACATCAGATCTACCTTCTGCAGCATGTCATTAGGAAGTACAAGCTGGGTATCTGCGTAAAGCATTTCATTCAATGTCCCTGATCCTGTCAGAGAAGTAACCGTGGATTTATATTTTTTGAGGTCTTTGCTGTTCCGCTGGAATTTACTCTTCAGCAACCTGCCAATTTCATCATCACCTACAAAAGAAGCCAGGAACCAGTACTTTTCATCATCCTTCATTTTCAGCAGATCTGCCATCCGGTGTAGCTGACGTATCTTGTCAGTAAAGCCAGAATTACGTGACTTGGGAAGTTTGGTCCATAACCAATCCAGATTGGTGATGAGCTGGTTCCTTAAACCTGATTCCTTGCTCATGGCCCAGGCACTGTGTTTGTTGTATCCTGAAAAGATCTCATCAGCCCCGTCGCCGGAAAGTGCTACAGTAACTTCCTTTCGGGTGAGCGAAGCCAGTAGGTGCACAGGAAGTGCTGAAGAATCCGCAAAGGGCTCATCAATGCTCTGGATCATTTTGTACAAATGCCCATGGAGATCGTTGTTGCTAAGCTTAAACTCATGGTGATTGGTTTGGTATCGATCGGCGACCATTCGGGCATACTTTGATTCATCAAAATACCCATGCCCTTTAAATCCTATGCTGAAAGTGTCCAGCTTTTCTATTTCCTGAGCAGCCAATGCAGTAATGACTGATGAGTCAATACCCCCACTGAGGAATGTGCCCAGCGGAACATCGGACACCAATCTACTTTGTACGGATTGAGTGAGTCTTTGCCTGACTAGCTTTTTTGCTTCCTCAAAAGATTTTACTTCGGGTTGATCGGTGTATGGGATTTCGTAATATCGCCTGACTTTCACCCCTTCCTTTTTTGAAATGGTGAGAAAGCATCCCGGCTTTAATTTTTTTATCCCTTTGATAATGGAAAGTGGTGCCGGAATATAAGTCAGCTGAAAAAACAGATGCAGTGCTGTGGTATTCAATTCCCGGGGCACTCCATAGGAAAGGATGGATTTCATCTCTGAGGCAAAGAGCACCTTGTCCTCATCGTGATAATAAAGTAGTGGCTTGACCCCCAGGCGGTCACGGGCGATAAAAAGGTGCTCCTCCTCCTGATCATATATCGCGAAGGCAAAGAAACCATTCAATCGCTTGAGACATGCCGGGCCCCAATTGATATATGCCTGGAGCAATACCTCGGTATCACTTTCGGTTCTGAAAGGCACACCTTTAGACGCCAGCTCTTTCCTGATCTCCTTGTAGTTGTAGATCTCCCCATTGAAGATGATGCGGTATCTTCCGGTTTCATGGATCATGGGTTGGTTGGCTTCTGGGGAGGTGTCTATGACCGATAGTCTGCGATGTCCCAGCCCAACGACGTCGTCGAACCAGCTTCCCTGATGATCGGGACCACGCTTCTCGAGACAGCGTGTGGCTGCTTCCAGGTGGATCAAATTGATCCTGCCGACCATATTAAATGCATACAATCCTGTGATCCCGCACATAAGGCATTAAATTTGTGAAAGAAAGCAGAAAAGAGTTATGCATGTCGTTTTCTAAATTCCTTCTATTCCTGATTCTCTTGTTATCGATGGTTTCTTTTTCCGAGGCACAAAGTAAACGGAAAAGAAAGATAATCATAGCTGCGGTGACAGAAGCCCGGACCTACCGGGGTACACCCTATGTGTATGGGGGTATGTCGAGGAGTGGCATTGACTGCTCCGGCCTGATGTACAATTGCTTCCAGGAAGTAGGCATTGACCTCCCTCGCACGGCAAAGGAGCAATCTAAAGTTGGACGAAAAAAAGGTTGGGGAGGCATACGCCCGGGAGACATTGTCTATTTCAAGTTTAAAGAAAAGGGGAAGAAAAAGTGGTGGCACAGTGGTATGATCACGGACACTTCTGATCCGAATAATATTCTCTTTATCCATGCGTCTACCAGCCGGGGGGTGGTGGAATCCACCCTCAATCACGACTACTACAAGGACAATGTGAAAAAATTCCGGAGGGTGATCAGGTAGGATTATTCAGCATTGAATGTAAAAGTTTTAGAAAGTTTATCGCTGAACTGCCAGAATATCTTAAATTCGCAATCCGATTTATCGGAAAATGCTAAGGGGCATTAGCTCAGCTGGCTAGAGCGCTACGCTGGCAGCGTAGAGGTCATCGGTTCGACTCCGATATGCTCCACTCTTAACCACCGAAGCCTCGGCGAAGGCGGTTCCAACCACCGAAGCTTTAGCGAAGGTGCTTCAAAAGCTACGAGATTATGATTTCGTAGCTTTTCTTATTTCTAGAAGGAAAACTCCCCCAGGCTGGTGTCCTCACTAGCAGGGAAATAAAACCTTGGCGAACCAAACATCAATACCGTCATCCTGAACGGAACTACCGAAATCTTGCACAGATAACAAGTTAATTCCTTTAGATAATTGAACATTGGAAAGGTATTGATTGTGAAGTGAAGGATCTTATTCAATTTAGATGGAATGCTCATCTGTGCTTCCGAATCCTAAGATCCTTCGCTTACTCAGGATGACGCTGGAATGGTTGCTTTGAGTTTCGCTTTAACAAGATGCAACCATCCTCATTGAAAGCATCAGACTATTTTCAGCGAACGTATAAGCTCATTTTCAAATTCATAGCGGTAGGACAATACAAGTGGACTGCCGGGAAAAGTCCCTGAAATTTCAGCTTTCAACACCTGCTCATTTTCCAAATATTCAAGCGGCTTCATCGTAATGCCATACTCCTGATTGGCTCTTTCGATCCAGTTTTTTATTTCTGCTCTTCCTTTATGCGTTTTTCCTTCATCAAAGACTACTGCTGCTTCGGTAAAACAATTTGCATATGCAAGACTGTCGAAACTGTCCTGGGCTTTTACCAGATCTGATACAGCTTTTGGTAAGTTCTTCATTATCTGAGTGTTTAAATTTTATGCAAATTTCTGCTGTACTTAAATGTTAAACAATAACGGAATTACGATTCATATAGGGATAATATTTTCCCTATTGCACATTTTGGAACATAGGTCTAATATTGTTCTATGTATGAAAGAAAAACCTTACCCAATCTGAATTGCGGCCTGGATCTGGTCGGTGAAGTACTGTATGGTAAATGGAAAATGCGTTTGTTATGGTTTATCAAAGAAGGCCATCAACGTCCAAGTGAGTTGCAACGCCAAATACCCGATGCCACGAGGCGTGTATTAAACATCCAGTTGAAAGAACTTGAGGAACACGAATTGGTGACAAAGAAAATTTACCCGGTTGTGCCTCCAAAAGTAGAGTATAGCCTTACTGAATTTGGCAAAACACTGATCCCGGTAATTTCAGCATTGGGGAATTGGGGGGATGAAAACGAAGATCGGCTTCGATCAGTTATTTTAAATCGATTGAAATCTGAAGTGTGACATTGAAGATATAATAAAACCTGAGCGAAACAAACATTAAATCTTAGAGGCTCAAACGGCTATGATTTTTACAAATCCCGAAGGGATGTCAGTATTATAGGCAGAATTTAATTCTTTTGAATAAACTCCGAAGGAGTGACATAATAGCACCACCTTCGGGGTTTCTATAATTTATTGAACTATTTGCTACAACACTGTCATCCCTTCGGGATTCAGTGAAGGGCACATTCCCCATCTAAGATTTCAATACTTAGGATAATGGAGAACTTGTTTTGGATTCTCTGTACAAAGTCTTGTCATTTCAACAAGAATTCAATCAGTTGTTCGTTAGATTCAAAGTCCAGATCTATTCATAAAACAAACAAACCAAACTATCTATGTTAAAATCATCAGATAGTTCCCTAAAACAAGTGGATTTCATCTATGATAAGCAAACCTTCCTTGATCTAGAAATTCTCAAAGACTTTCAAGCCACATCCGTTTATCAAGTTTTTGATAAGACTCTAACTGAAGGTGGTAGTATGTATTTAAAGGAGTTAATGAGAACTCCTATTGCTGATCGAGATGAATTAGAATCTCGCACCAGTCTCATCCAATATTTGATTACGGAGGACCTCGACTTATCTATCAACTCCAGGCAATTAAAATTCATTGAAAGGTATACTGAACTCAGTATATCAGTCTTGAAGAATAATCCCCTCGATCTATATTATTATCAATTCAATGAATGGTTAAGACCTTCAAATGATTACTATCTTTTAAAATCCGGTTGCTTCAATCTGATCCTGGTTTTATATGAACTAAATGAGAAGATAGCATTTGATGATATTCCTCCAGAACTGGATCAGAAAACCAAAACCCTTCAGGAAATCATTAGAGAGGTTAATGGAATACTGAATGCAAATCCAAAAATGTCATGGAGAAAAACTATTAGGTATGATCGAATCTTCCGCAAAAGATTTGTTAAGAAATTACGCCCTCTATTGCAAGAGATTTATTTTATCGATGCTCTGGTTGCAATCGCAAAAGCAGCAAAGGAGAATTCTTTTACAGTACCTCAATATGATGCCTCACTAAAACCACTGTTAGTTGCTGAAGGTCTGAAACATCCATTAATAGAAAATGCTGTTCCATATGATATGGAATTTCAATCAGGAGAGAACATGTGCTTTTTAACAGGAGCGAATATGGCTGGAAAATCTACATTCCTGAAATCAATCGGTATTGCGATATATCTGGCTCATCTAGGATTCCCTGTACCAGCAAAGAGGTTTAAAACAACAATCTATACTGGTCTTATCACTACAATCAATCTGGCAGACAATACCAGCTTCGGATACAGTCATTTTTATGCTGAAGTTAATCGAGTAAAAGAAGCTGCACTTGCATTGGCTAAAGGCAATCGGATGTTTGTAATCTTTGATGAGCTGTTTAGAGGTACAAATGTGAAAGATGCTTTAGATGCATCAACAGAAATTATAAAAGGCTTTGCTGAAATTGAGGAATGTACATTTTTTATGTCAACTCACATAGTTGAGATAGCTGAAGACATTAAAGATCGATCTAATATATGTTTTAAGTATTTTGATTCTGAATTAAAGGATGATACCCTAAGATATTCCTATCAATTGAAGGATGGTGTATCCAGTGAACGATTAGGGATGTTTATTGTACAGAAAGAAGGAATCTTTGATCTACTTAGATCGATTAAGAATTCATGATCCCATTCATGTTAGCTACTCCTGACTGGTTCTTTATTGCAGAAGCGGATCCTCACCGGTCGGATTAAGCCCAAAGTAAAAACAAACATCAAAACCGTCATCCTGAACGGAATTACCAACATCGTGCTTTGGTAATAAAATCTAATCATTTAGACAATTGAGAGCTGGAAAGTATCTATTATGAAGTGAAGGATCTTATTCAATTCAGATGAAATGTTTATACACTTCCCGAATCCTAAGATCCTTCACTTCGTTCAGGATGACGTGAGAATGCTTGTTTTGGGTACGCTGTCAAAAGCTCTAATTATAAAGCATCTCACTCCCAACAAGGCCCTAAACTATGATCATCAGTCACCACGACTTCCCTCACCCATCTCCTCCTCTATGAACTTTTGCAGGCGGTCAACCTTATCCAGCGGGAAGCTTTTCATCAGGTCGATATTGAATGGCTTATCATGTTGACTTCTAAGCTTGTGGAGTGGGTGACCTGCTGCAAGTGGGTACTTGCCATCCTCCCAGCACAGCAGGTCATTCGGTGTGCAGTTCAACGCGATACAAAGTTTAGTGATATGCTCTATATGTAAGTTCTTCCTCCTCTCGCTTGACCAGCTATAGGCCACGTAATGAGTGAAACCAATCTTACGAAGAAATCTAAATGGGGACTTTACCCCCCTTACCTTGAAGAGATACGCCAGGTTGAGTTTTAGCATGACTTTTCGGGTTATTATGCATGTTATTTACATACAATGTAATCAATTTTACATAACGTTTTATGTAATGCACAAACAAATTCCAGAATTCTTCAGAAAAGTTGTTTATGGCGTCAGATAAATCGTTCATTTCTCAACATAACTTATTTATTGCTCAGGAGAAGTTGTTTATTGCTCAATATTCTTCCTGTACAATCTCATAGATCATGTATACGCTACAACAAATCATGTGTACTACACAAGAGTCTATGTGTACACTACAATAATTCAAGTGTACTATGCGGCATTTTATATGTACAATGCAACATACTATGTGTACTACTCAATAGATTATGTGTATTGCTCAACAAATATTGTTGATTTCGCAACAGGATATTGATCCACCAGGACGCCAGGTGGTTTATGGGTGGATGATCAGGCTGGCGTTGACTACTTTATGACTCTATTTATCAGTCAGGTTAGTTAAACTGTATGCAAACAAGGTTGAGTAAATCAAAAAACAGGAGAATGACGGTCGATCCCCAGGGCCTCGGCATACTTGATAGAATTGACTACATCATCACAGAGGATAAACTGGATCCCATGGTCATATAGCTTCTCATATTCTTCACGGACATCTGACTTTACAAAGTTGATTCTCACACCACTTTCACGAAGTGAACTGGAAAAACGACTGAGTTTCTTAGAAATCTTCCCGGGTATCTGAATAAAATCAAAGTCTCCATTTATGGTCTCTTCTACGTACTGAGCCACCGTTTCCCTTCTGTCCATATTGCATATCATTATTTCAGGGACGACTGACTTAGCTGCTTTGGCAGCCTCCATACCACATGCAAGAAATGACTGGTGGAGTCGGTCCTGAGCTGCAATGACCCGCGCAACACGCATGGCCAATTCAGGGCTTCCTTTTAAATGGACATTTAGCCAGATATTTACCGGCATCACTTCCAAAGCTTCAGCTAAGGTGGGAACCCTTTCCCCTGCAAATTTTGCAGATTTATGGCTTCCGGCATCGAGCTCTTTTATTTGATCCAATGTCAGGTCTGCTACCTGGCCTTGTCCATCCGTGGTCCGATCCACCGTGTAGTCGTGAATGACCACCAGCTGACTATCCTTTGTCAGGTGTACATCAAACTCTATCATATGAGCACCTGATTCGATCGCGGCTTTAAATGCAGAAAGGGTATTTTCCGGATGGGTCGACATAGCACCTCTATGGGCACAAACCCCTCTGTCAGGCAGACGCATACTCGCTGGTGATTGTGCCCTGGATTGCCAGGAAATAAGAATAAATAATAGCATGGATACTACTTGGTGGCGCATAATCCCCGATGATTTTCTTGAATAATTTAGTTGATCCTTATTTGATTGTATGTTGACCACTTCACCTGCTTTCAGCTTGTAATGATCCCTTGCTCCAAATGTTACTTTCACATCCTTCTCAATATTGGCTCAATAGTACTGACATCTCATGAAGAATGCGACATCAAATGCCTATTTCGTTTCTCTCTTGTTCAGCTCAGAAATCCATCATCAGGATGATCTCATTGGTCGTGCAGATAAACCGAAAAACTTTTGATCGTCATCTTTCCCTCCTCACCTGTGAGCAATAGTCGGACTTTATCCGTTTCGATGTCATCAAATGTCTGAATTCTTTTTCTGCCGATGCTTTGGCCCCCAGCGATGGTTACCCATGTCCCATTTGAAAAAGCTTCTACCTCGTATTCGTGAATGAACTGGCCTTGCTCGATAGCCTCTTCTATCACCAAAAGATTGATGGGTTGCTTTGCCGGGAGGTTGATAAAATACTCATTAGATGCTCTTCCAGGATTTGTCATTCCTACAGGATTGTCAAAAGTGCTTTCAAGCAACTTGCCGAATTCCGATAGCCGACTTACCTCCGTCTCAGGGATCAGACCAGTGGTATCCGGGGTCATGTTGATGAGCAGATTGGCTCCCCGACCGATCGACTCCAGGTACACATTCATCATAAAAGGGATACTCCGCAAAGTAGTATCAGACCCCGGAGTCCAGAACCAATTGCGCCTGGTATGAAGGTTGGCCTCTGCCGGAATCCAGCCTGCATGCCCTGGATTTACCCAATGTTTCAATCCATCACCAGGTGCTATCACATTCCAGAGCGGATAGGGAGCCCAGCCCTGTTCGGAGCCTGACCAGCGAACCCCGGGTTTTGTCCCTCCAAACACCACGGCGTTTGGTTGTAAATGCTTTACCATCGCATGGATGGCATCTCCGTAAGCAGTTCCTAAAGGTTGCATAGTCTCCGGGTCCATGACATCCCAACCAAATGGATCATAGGCTCCGTCAAACCAGACAATGGAAATATCGCCATAGTTGGTAAGCAATTCTCTCAACTGCTCGAGAAAAACCGGGAAATACTGATGAATGTTCCCGACAACTTTTCTTTCTCCCATGGGATCCGGTGTGCTCCAGCATCCAAAATGTTTGTCACCTCCGGAAATGTATAATCCAACCTTCAAATCAAACTTTCGGCAGGCATTTACAAAATCAGCCACAACATCACCTTTGCCATCTTTCCATGGAGAATTTTTTACCGAATAATCGGTTGTTTCAGTTGGCCACAGGCAGTAGCCATTGTGATGCTTCGCTGTAAGCACTACATGCTGAGCCCCAAAAGACTTTGCTACTTTCACCCATTGCTCTGCATCCAGCCGGGAGGGATTAAAAAGATCAGGCGCTGGTACAGTCATCATGTCTGAACCATTGAAAGTGGCCGGACCAAAATGAACAAACGCCCCCAGTTGTCGCTCCTGGTAAGCCAGTTGTTGTGGGCTCGGTTTGTGGCTATAGGCTCCATCATCAACAGCCTGAGTTCCGGATTCTTTCTCTGCGGCAATCAACACAGGTGCCCAATACCCTTGATGTTTGGGAGGAGCGGTTGATTCCGATTGAACATCCATGAAAAAACGCTCAAACAGTTGTCGTGGTGTTCCTTCATAGACAGCCCGCTGAAGGTCACCTGCCGTTGACTGATCACTTCCTGTGAAGTAAACAATGGTCTGCCCATTATAATAGCACAGCTCAACATCGGAAGCATTGCTCTCAGCAATAGACGGATCAATCAGCGGGATGTTTTTATGGGTAGGGTCAAAGGTGACAAATGGCCGGTCATCCGGAGCATCTTCCCAGAGTATCAGGTCTCTTGACCGGGTGATGCGCGTTTCATACGCTTTCCCCAGAGACTCCAGATAGAGGGTATAGTACCAGCCGCCTTCATAATACAGAGCCGGCCCACCTACATACTTTTCTCTTCCGTAAACTGCACCTGGGATCTCTTTCCATTTTTTCAGATTGGTCGATTCCATGTACCGAAAAGTAAAGGGCTTCCAACGGGAATCGTTGGTTTCATATAGAAGGATGAATTTATCTTTTCCTCTGCAGACGGCTGTATTGAAGAAGAACTCATCACCGGAGGCTTTTAGAATAGTCTGAGGTTTGGTCCACTTTTTCAGGTCCCGAGAGCTTGTCATGGTAATCTCTGTCATCTGCCTCCACGGCTTGCCCTCTCCATAATTCCCGGCAAATACGTAGACGACATCATCCCAAACCAGAACGGTCCCAAAACCATGGTTTTTCAAAGGCACTGAGATGACTTCATCACTTTCAATGTCCCTGATGCGAACCTCATCTTCATGAAAATAATCTCCCGGCCTGGCTCCTGGCACATCCCAGAATCGCTGGTTATTTTCCAGAAGGCATAACCTATCTTCAAAAACAAATGGTGAGGTTTCCACCAGGGGTGATCCTAATCGTCCCTGCTTTTTGATGGGGTTGATCCAGGTGACCTGTGCGAACAGGATGCTATAAAAGATAACAAGTATAAGGGTTACGCTAAGTTTTTTTATCATGAATTAGATAATCAGGGGTATATGAAAGGATCAATAGATATACAGCAATACGATGTTTTCTTCGGGGAAGGCTACCTGGCCCTTGATGATAGGGCATCCGGCATGTTGGTTTTAAACTCAGCTATAAAGACCAATTTTAATCCCTCACCAATTCCACTTCGTCTCCTAACCTAATTTCTCCACCCTGAACTACCCTGGCTGTAATCCCACCATGACCCCGCATCGCATTGTATCCACCAGGACCAAGGTTTTCTTCCATCCGGGAGCAGGGATGGCAATAGCCGGTACCTTCCAGAATGACTTCCCCGATCCGGAATTTTTGATTTCGTAGCGCAAACAAATTGATTCCTCCAATGACCAGGTTTCGTCTAATAAGTCCCGGATCAATGGATGGTTTACCCAACATAGAGGCTACTGCCTCCAGATGCTCACGCTGGATGAGGGTCACCTGGCGCTTGGTGCTGTAGGTGGACGAGAAGTGATCCCCGATTAAACCAGCTTCTTCAGCCACCTGAACGTTCTCCACACTCTCCAACGGTTTTTTCTTTTCAGGACGGAGACCGATCCAGATCAGTGTACCCATCTGGGGGAGTGTATTGATCAGGGCCTGGATGGGTTTGTCTATTTCATCTTCCATAGGTATCAGCTATATGATGGAATCAAATTTACCAATTAATCAGGTAGCTGTCCCCTTTTCAAAAAAAGTGGCCGATAGTCTTATTGCTGTTTTCACCGTATTATCATTGATTATTCAATACACAATGACTTTCTCAACCCGATTTCTTTTCCTCCTCTCCGCTTCAATGGTCAGTCTTCATGTATCAGCCCAGCGGGTCGATGACATTCCCAAAAAATCAGATCCACTGCACCTAAGGGTAGAAAAATTCGATAAGCTTATGATGGGAAATCACTGGAACGAAGGGGCGTTCCTCCAGCAGGTCTTTTTCCCTCCTGCCGGACTGGACGAGCCTATCATCGGCCAATATGGAGATTGCCTGGATGTGACTACGGAGATGCTGGCCGCCTATTCCTATAAATATGCCATCACGAAAAACCCGGAAGATCGCAAAATAGCAGACCAGATCTTTGAGGCAGTGGCCACCATGGAAAAAGTAACGGGTGTTCCGGGCTTGATGGCCCGGGGTTTTTATAAGTCAGACAAACCACTCTGGCATGAGACGCTTTGGTATCCCGAATGGCACAATTCAACCACCATGCCCGGCTATCGGTGGCTTGGCGACCTAAGCTCAGATAAATTCACCTCCATCTTTTATGGGGTTGGCACTTACTGGGAATTCTGTGCTGATGAGGTCCAAAAACAGCAAGCGGCTGACCTGCTGGACCGCTTCGTGGGTCGGGTGATTGACGATAATTTTAAATTGACAGATTTGGATGGCAAGATGACCCTGTGGGGTAATTTCTGTCCAAACCTACCCCACCAGAAACTCAACTCGTTGAAGGTACTGGCTGGCCTGAAAGTCACGTACCACATCACTGGAAAGGAAAGATTTAACGCGGCTTATCACATGCTTATTGATGAGTACCACTACGACGATCACGTGGTCGATGCTAAAATCCTGTTTCCAAAAGAATGGCGACAGGTAGGGGATGATTACCATGCGGCTCGCTCACTTTACTTTCTCCTGAGGCTGGAATCAGACAATGACCTGCTCATCAAGTACAGAATGAGCCTCAACAGGCATTGGTTCGACTGGAAGGACTGGGCCTACAGCTGGCCTAGCAACATCTGGGATGTTATGGTCTACCAGGTATTGACGGGAGAGGATGTTTTTAATGATGAACGCACGCAAGTAGTTAAAGACATGTGGGAATTTGACCGGGGAACACGGGAGTTTAAAATCCCGCAGCAGGACGGAAGCATTAAATCGGTAAAGGCTGGATATGAACGATCCTCCGGGGCGATGATCCGGAATTACTGGTTTGGTAGGTACTATAATATTATTGATCCATCATGGTAGCCATAAAATTCAATATGAGAAGTTTTGTATCGCTGGTACTTGTCTTAAGCGCTTATGTTTCTTTTGCGCAGAATAAACCCACGCCACCGGAAGGCATGGTCTATGTGCCAGCCGGGGAATTTATCATGGGCAGCAAATACGGCGATCCGGATGAAAGACCCGTGCATATAGCCACTACAGAAGCCTTTTTTATTGATAAATACGAAGTATCAAATGCAGAATTTGCCCGATTTGATCCAAAGTTTGAAGTTCCTAAAGGCAAAGAAGACCGGGCAGCCATTGTGACCTGGAGCCAGGCCAATGCTTATGCAAAGTGGGCTGGGAAACGGCTCCCGACCGAAAAAGAATGGGAAAAGGCAGCCCGGGGAACTGATGGAAGAACTTTTCCCTGGGGAGAAAATTACGACAACACCTATGTGGTATGGGATCAGAATGATTCTCGCGGTGGCTCCATTGCAAAACCTGAAAGCCCCTATGGATGCTATGACATGGCCGGTAGTGTATGGGAGTGGACGGCTGACTGGTACAAACCCTACCCTGGCAATGACACGCCCATGGAGCAGTACGGCGAAAAATACAAGGTGATGAGAGGTGGATCAAACTTTAATAACTATTCTTTTATCCGAACCTCACATCGCTACTATCTGGAGCCCGAGGAGATCTCTGCTTACCCGGTAGGATTTCGCTGCGTGAAGGATGTCGAATAGGGCTGTGCAATCCCTCTTGTGAATCGATGGAAGTACCTCCACCTGGACAAAACTTCAATCTCGTAATTTACCCAGAACTTCAGATTTCAATGGGGCAAGATGTTTTTTAATAATTGCCCAAATCATTGATGGGTCAACAGCATCATAGGCGTGTATTAAACGATTTCTGAAATCCAACAATCTGCCTGGCATGCTCAAGGGAATACTCGGGAAAAAGTTTATCAAATTGATTTACCGCTTCTCCAATAATTCCAAGTTGCCGTTCAACAGCACTTTGAGTTTTGGCATCTTCTAAAAATTCGGTGAAATCTTTAATGGAGTCAGTAAACTCTTCAACCAATCCTATAGCCTTGACAATGTCAGATAAGAACTTCTTTCCTTGATCTGTCATAGATTAATACTTTAGTAGCGTCAATGCTTTTTTTCAGGTATGGATTTTTTATTGAAGATGTTGTTAGTAAATCGACCTTTCTTTGAAAAAAGTTCTCCAGATTATCCCATAAAGAGATGAGTTTTTCGCCCCTCTCAATGGGATCTGTATCATCAATCTCAACTACCAGGTCAATATCACTACTGGATGGATCAAACTTGTCGGTAACCGATGAGCCAAAAGCATAGAGCACGTTTACTTTATGATTGGTTAATAACTTCATAAAGTCCTCAGATCTATTTGATATCTCTTCGGCAATTCTCATGAAGTAAAATTACAACATTTGGAAATATCTATAATACCAGTGGGATTGGCTGGTTCCAAATCAGCTTCATCGTATAATCAGTCAATGAGTAATACTGTATCTCCGTATGAAAAACATAGAAAGATTTACCAAAACCTTATAAAGCATTCGATCAAATTTACAATCCTTACTTTTTACTTCGGATCTCTTCATTTTAGATAAAGACAACAGCTTACTACCTTTATAAGATTAAATAAACAACTTCAGTTGTGTTGAAACAACTCTTTTCATCCCTGCCCGAACTCGTACTTACAACCTGTATTTGGTTGTCATTGGTCACTCCAATGATATATGGATGTGAGGAACCAAACGTATTCGAAGAACCAGAAATCGAGCCCAACCTGGTGATGGAGCTTACTTTTGACTCCCCCGAATATTCCACAGAGGAAAAAATACTTATGAATCATGAATTGATTGAACTGGCAGAAAATGAGGGCACCAATTCTTCCAAAGGCATACGGGTCAACTATGTCGGGGATGACCGGGGAAGCAAAAGGATCGTACAAAACATAAGGTTGCCGAGGGCACTCACAGAAGCTACCTTGAATTTTAAAGTGAAATTTGACGACGGATTCCGGTTTGTGAAAGGTGGAAAGTTAAATGGGCTTGGTCCTTTGGAGAAGGTGACCGGTGGAAACCCGATACACCCCAATGGCTGGAGTGCGCGCATCATGTTCAAAGAATCGGGTAAAGTTGCTCCTTATATCTATCACCAGGATATGAAAGGTCAATTCGGAGAAGGGAATACTACGAGTGATCCGGTATTCATCCCGGGCATGTGGCATAAGGTAGCCATTTACATGAAAATTAATAAACCTGCCGATACAAACAATGGCGAGTTTCAGGTTTGGATAGATAACGAGCTTGTCAGCGAAATGAGTGGTCTAAAATACCGGGGCAACGAAGGCAGCAGCACCCTCATCAATTATATTTTATTTTCCACTTTCCATGGAGGCAGCAATCCGGATTGGGCACCTAAGGACCAGGATGGTAACTATACCATAGAAAAAGCCTGGTTCGATGATATTTATCTGTATGAAGGGAAGTTCATTAAGGAGTAAAGAACCTGGTCCTCCTCACCTAATTCTTGTAAGCTTCACATAATCAATCATTTGAGCTAACTTACAGTAAGCACCCAAATCAACCCATCATGAAATGTCCATAAATCAAGCTATACCAACCGTAGATGAATATTTTGAAGTAAAATCGAGGTTCGGTGTAAGATTTAAGGTTTTCGGACATTCCATGTGACCGATGAAATAAAAAGATATACACATGAAAGCTCAATACCCTATCTGCCTCTTACTGCTACTTATTTTTTCGAGTTGCTCTGACAAACCAGGCTCCTCCACTTCCGATCCCCTCATGCTGGTAGCGAATGTCGAACCTCAACCTGTTTTAGCCCAGGCCACCCGTTTGAATGACGCACTGAACCACATTGGGAGCCCTTTACCTCTGGATGTGACCAATGAACTGGTAAAGCTTCAGGAAAAAGTACCTGATGAAAGTACCGTGCAATCCATACAAGCTTTACTGGACCCCTTTTGTCTGGCCATGATCCACATCAATCCGGAATCCCGTGTGAAAGTGACGGCCGGTCCTGCCCGACCTCAGCTAAAACAGGAAGGATGGTCCGTTTTCCTCGTAAAAGTGCACAACGAAGCAGCAGTGACTGCTCGTCTGGAATTGGAAAGTCCACAGGCCATGCCCATGCTGCATAAATCAACGGGGAGTCACCGAACAAAGGAAGAACATACGCTAACCGAAGCAGAGGTAGAAAATCGGTTTTTAGAAATGGCCATTTACAGGGACCGCCCGTTGAAAAGTAATCTTTCAGGCCTTGCCTTAGAGTATGCGGTAATGATGGTTTATACCCGACAAAATGGAAAAAAAGAAGCCAACATCGGTTTCAACGTTGGTCAGGGCACGCAGGATATCGGTTTCAGAAACACCATTGATATCCTCTTTGACATCCAACCGGCTGTGAAAGTCGTTTTTGATATCAAAGATGAAAACGGAGAAGATGTAATGGCCTCACTCCTCATCTCCGATGGCATTGGCAGGTTTTATGAAAGTGAAAAGGAAGATCCCTCCCCTGAAGATTATCGGCTGAAACTGGCTCAACACCTTAAATGGGGTGGCTCAGCGGAAAAAAGCATCAGCGAATGGGCGGTCAATATGTACACCCAACCCAAATTGGAGGGTGGCAAGGAGATCGTACAGCCCAAACTGAGCGGGATCTATCCATTACCAGCCCGACGGGTGGCCGCTCGTGATGAGTATCCGGACTTTTTCTTTCAACCACAGATCTACCGAACCTCCGGGGAGCACGTGTACCTACCTCCCGGCAATTATAACATTGTTGTTGGTCGGGGACCGGAATACTTCCCTACCCTCCATCCATTAACCGTTCCTGATAATAAAGAAACTGTTGAATTTTCGATGGAGCTTAACCGCTGGATCCACATGAAAGAGCTGGGATGGTATAGCGGTGACCATCACATACATGCCTCCGGCTGCTCGCACTATGAGAGCCCTGTAGAAGGTGTACTCCCTGAACACATGTGGCGTCAGGTGCTGGGTGAAGACCTGAATATGGGGAGTAACCTCACCTGGGGTCCATCCTGGTATCATCAAAAGCAATATTTCACCGGAGAATCCCATCCGCTCTCGGATGAAGAAAACCTCCTCCGCTATGATGTGGAAGTTTCAGGCTTTCCTTCTTCCCATTCGGGACATGTGGTACTGCTCAATCTAAAAGAAGACGATTACCCGAACACTACCCTCATAGAGGAATGGCCAAGCTGGACCCTGCCCGTACTCCAATGGGCCAAAGGTCAGGGTGGTATTGTGGGCTACGCACACTCCGGCTGGGGGCTGGAACCGATGAACCCTACGGATGAGCTACCTAACTACGAGGTCCCTAAAATGACCGGCATCGGCGCCAATGAATACGTTGTCACCATCACGCACGATGCCGTAGACTTCTATTCTGCCGGTGACACCCCAAGCACCTGGGAGCTCAACATGTGGTATCATTCATTGAATGCCGGATACAGGGTCAGGTTGAGTGGCGAAACGGATTTTCCTTGTATATCGGACGAAAGGGTTGGAGCTACGCGAACTTATGCTAAAATCGATGGTGAGCTCAATTTCGAAAACTACATGGATGCGCTGACCAGGGGTAAAACCTATGTCTCAGATGGGTTTTCCCACCTGATAGACTTTAAAGTCAATGGCCAGGAGCTGGGTGAGAAAGACAGTGAATTATCAGTAAAATCTGGAACCACCCTAAATATATCGGGTAAGGCTGTAGGGTACCTGAGTGAAACCCAGGGTCCCGTTGAAGCTTCTGTTGCATCCCGATCTTTGACTACCTATCCGTATTGGCACATTGAGCGGAGCCGGGTTGGGGAAAGTAGAAAAGTCGCTGTTGAGCTTATTGTCAATGGGCAGGCAGTAGACAAACAGGAAGTTACTGCAGACGGTGACTGGTCCGATGTCAAATTCGATTACAGGATCAATCAATCGGCCTGGTTAGCCCTGAGGATCTTCCCAAGCTCACATACCAATCCCATCTTTGTGAAGGTGGATGGCAAACCCATAGCTGTGAAGAAGAGCCTGGAATGGTGCCTTGCTTCATTGGACCAATGCTGGAAAGAAAAAAGTAAGCAGATCAGAGAAGAGGAGATAGAGGATGCTAAGAAAGCATATGATGCGGCTAAAAAGGTTTACCGGGGGAAATTGGCTAACCTTAATTAGCATCAAGTTTTCAGAAAGCTTTGTGTCTTGGGTGTCCTAGTGGCAAATGTTTATCTGCCACAAAGACTCAAAGTCACAAAGAAACCTTCTTTGCCTTTTCGTGATCTTTTAACTTCTAATGGCTAGAGATCATAATTAATCAATTATCCAAGCACCTCCATTACCCGCTTCTTGTACTTTCTTCCCATTGGAATTTTCACATCAGAGACAACCAACTGTTCACTATTAAAGGCAGCTACCCATTTTCTATTAACAATAAATGACCTGTGAACCCGAATGAAATCAGCAGGCAACCGCTCCTCCAGTTTGCTGATTTTTTCCTTTGTCATCGTCTTGCCGTTTTCATGATCAATTCTGACATAATCTGATAAACTTTCGATAAACCTTATCTGGTCAAGTGGAATGGGAATTTGTTGCCTGTCTGAAATTACCGTTAACACTTTCGTTTTCTCCTTTTCAATCTTCTCTGTTAAAGCTGCTTTCTCGGCAACGGATTTTCTCAGCGATTCAATCATCCTGAAAAAAGCAAAACCAAAAACAATCAGGTAAATGGTAGTGGCTACAGAAATTGTATCGACCGTCAACGGATTCATCTCTCCGTATCTGAAATTGTATAGATAAATGAATGAAAATACCATGACCATCATCTCCAGATAGAGCGTGATGACGAGCATGTAGAACATGGACAGGGCGAAGGCCCAGTATCTTTTTGTGAGCAGGTAATTCGGCACCAGGTAGTAATTGAAGACATAAGCCGTACCAACTGCGACAGGCATCAGCATGATTACATAGTAGAATGCTTCAAGAAAGTCACTGTTCACTCGACCATAGTAGACAATAAGAATCACGGCTATGGTTAACCACAGAAGTATGTGTTTTTGAATTGTTTTCTTCATCTTAACACATTAAAAATGGGATTTTTTGATTGATTTATCGGAAATAGTCGATGAAATACAGCTTTAGCATAGGATACTCCATTGTTTGGGTCATCAGGCTCACAGACCTTTGACACAATTATTCTAAAACCTAAACAAAAAAATAAAATGGTTGAATTATTCTACATGGGCGGTACTCTTTTTATGAGTATCCTCACTATCATTTTCGTGGCTATGATTGCTGTAGCTGTTCTTAATGGAATCCCTGTAATAAGGGGAGAAATTGAATCTGCTGAAGGGAGAGCAAAAATTGCTTATATCAAATCAGTTGGACTTTTTGCACTGGTCATTGGTATCCTTGGACAGCTCATCGGACTTACTGATGCTTTCAGAGCCATAGAAGCAGCAGGTGATGTTGCACCTTCACTGGTTTATGGAGGATTAAAAATCTCCATGATCACTACCTTGTATGGTTTCATGATCTACATCATTTCCTTTCTGATCTGGTTTGGATTGAGCTGGAAACTAAAATGAGAGATTAGAAAAAGTAATAGTTGGGCGGTCTGACATTATTTCTCTTTCGGTATGGCAAACTTTCAATTGTTTGAGGAATGATATTTCACTAATTTAGAATCTCTGCATTTTAGGACTCTGAATAAAAAATCTTTGATATGTCTGACCCCATCCGTATCTCTTCCGATAAAATGGAAGAGGTACTTACCTCGCTTTTTCTCAAGTACAAATTTCCAAAAGCGAAAGCCCAACTTTTAGCATCTACCTATACCGAAAGCACCCTGCATGGTGTCTTCTCACATGGAATCAACCGGGTGCCTTTATTCATTGAATATATCGAAAACGGATCGGTAAGGGTGGATACAGAAGCCGAAAAAGTGGAGTCTTTCGGAAGCATCGAAAGGTGGGATGGAAATCAGGGACCCGGCATCATCAATGCCGTGAAATGTACTGATCGCGCCATCGCATTGGCCAAAGAACAGGGGATGGGCCTTGTAGCACTACGCAACACTAACCATTGGATGCGGGGTGGGTCGTATGCCAGACAGGCTGCTGATGCCGGATGTATTTCTATCCTGTTTACCAACACACAACCCAATATGCCACCATGGGGAGGAAAAGACAGCCGAACAGGGAATAATCCGTTTGTGGTTTCAATCCCTCGAAAAGCAGGTCATGTTATCCTTGACATGGCCATCTCCCAGTTTGCCTTCGGCAAAATCAATGATTATAAGCTGAGAGGTAAAAAACTGCCCTTCCCGGGAGGATGGGACGAAAACGATGAGCTATCCAATGATCCAGAAAGAATCACGTTAAAAGAACGTGGTTTACCCATAGGCTACTGGAAAGGTTCGGCACTATCCATCATCCTGGACATGCTGGCTACCTTGCTCTCGGCAGGAGACTCTACCTTCAAGATCAGCCAAAAACCTTTCGAAACCGGAATCTCCCAGGTGTATTTATGTATCTACCCGGGTATCCTCAAAGACCAGGACCTTCAGCAGCGGCTCATCAATGAGATCATTGACTACACGCACAATGTGGAACCCATGCACCCTGGGGATACAACCTATTATCCGGGAGAAAGAAGTGCTCAGACTAAAATTAAATTTAAAAAAGAGGGAATGCCCGTATCCCAGGCCGTATGGGATCACGTGCTTCAGCTTTCAATGTAAACTACATCCTATAAATACTTCCGGATCTCCGGTTTATTGATTGGTTTCAAACCATTTGATGCCTGACTGTACCTCCTTAAAGACCACAATAGATACACCCTGGTTATCCCATATCTGTTGCATAAGCTTAAATGCAGCGTAGTCACTTTCATTGGTTATATATGCTACAGGCACTTCACTTAACCGCTTATCAACTGGATGAATGTAATTTGAAAAATAGGTTTGAATATCGGAGACTGTTACCTGACCCTTAGCTTCACTAAAATCACACACCAGCCTGTATTTTTTTTCAAGAGCAATTCTTCGGTATTTCAGACCAAGTTTGGCTATCTCATGAAAAGTAAAGTGGCCCTTTATGGCTAATAAAATAATGGATTTGCTCTCTAATACTTCTTCTTTATATTCCATTGACTTTTGCTGGTTCCTGAACATGAACAGTAGGGTAAAGAAATGTATCTTACTTTTATTTTATAGGATCTTTCAAAGATTTTTGTCGAGCTATGCGGTTAGACTATACTTCAAAAAAGCATGAATATCGAAAACCCGGAAATTCTGCGTAACTACCTGTTAGCAAAGGGACTCATATCTCCCGATGAAGATTTCGAAATCAGCATGCTGAAAGGTGGGGTCTCAGCCCAAACCATTTATATAGACAAAAAGAATCCTTTGGTGATCAAGCAATCTTTGTCGCAGCTAAAAACCAGGTCGGAATGGTATAGCGACCCAGGTAGAATTTTCATTGAAAACGCGGGAATGAAATGGTTATACGAGCATCTTCCCAGGGGCAGTGTCCCGCAGCCCATTTTTTGTGATGAAGAAAATCATCTACTGATCATGGAAGGCATATCCCCACCATCGGATAACCTTAAAACGTTGTTGCTCAATGGTATGATCAATGTATCGCATATTGAATCATTCGGTAAGCTGTTGGGGGTGATCCATCAAAAAGGGATTAAGAATTCCGAAGCGGCAAAAACTTTTCACAACCGGGAGTTTTTTATCAACTTAAGGATTGAGCCCTATTATCAGTACGCAAGTGAAAAACTACCGCAGTTTCGTGCTTTCTTTGCTGATTTGATCCAATCTACCCTGGATCATCAGATCACCATTGTTCATGGAGACTACAGTCCTAAAAATATTCTGATTAAAGAAGGAAGGTTGATTCTGCTGGACCATGAGGTGATGCATTATGGTGATCCCGCTTTTGATGTGGGATTTTCACTCACTCATTTTCTGAGCAAAGCCAATTACCTGAGCAACCCTGTATTTATTGATCTGGCTTTACGCTCGTGGAATAGTTACAGAAGTATCTTTACGTATGATGAAGACCACTTTGAAAGACGTTGTATTAAAAACCTGCTCGGCTGTATGCTGGCCAGGGTTCATGGCAAATCTCCCCTTGAATACCTTTCTTTGGCAGCACAAAAGTGGCAATCTGCAATGGTATCTACTTTTGTCGAAAAGCCACCTGCAACTATGTTCCAATTAATTGATGCATATAAAAAATCACTCGATGAGCGTAAAAATTGACCGTTTCCGGGGCTATGAAATACTGGATAGCCGGGGAAGGCCTACTGTCATGGCAAAATGTTACTTAAACGATGGTACAATAGGAAAGGCTTCTGTTCCATCTGGTGCCTCTACAGGAAAAGCCGAATCAGTAGAGCTCAGAGATGGTGACTCTGGCAGGTACGGAGGGTTGGGATGCCAAAAAGCTGTAAGTCACATCAATCAGGAGATCAACCAGGCTATTGCTGGTCAGTTATTTGATCAAAGAACCCTTGATGAAGCATTGATTCGGCTGGATGGTACACCCAATAAAGGAAAGCTCGGTGCAAACGCCATTTTGGCCTGCTCATTGGCATTTGCAAAAGCCAGTGCCATTCAGCAGGAAATCCCTCTTTTCCAATATTTTGGGAGGTTGCTAACCGCGAATACCTATCGGTTACCCCGCCTTACCGTCAATCTTTTTAGTGGTGGTAAACATGCCGGCGGTCAGGTACCTATCCAGGACCTCTTGATCGTGCCTATGAGCGCTATATCGGTAGAGGAGGCGCTGTCAGACCTTTACAAGGTATATTATTCCGCAGCCGACATCATCAGAAAAAAATATGGGATGCGTACCCTCACGGCGGATGAGGGAGGACTGGCTCCGGCTTTCAAACACATTGATGAAATGCTGGAAACTGCACTGGAGTCCATAGAAAAAGCCGGATTCAAGCCTGGAAAGGATATCGCTTTGGCCATGGATATTGCGTCCAGTCACTTTTATGAAAACGGAAAATACCTGATCAATGATGGGCAGCTGGGGGGACAGCAACAGATTGAATTGCTAGCTGGTTGGGTAAATAAATATCCGATAGTCAGCCTGGAAGATGGACTTGCTGAGGATGACTGGTCTAACTGGCCACACCTGAACAAACAAATTGGGGATAAAGCGCTTGTGCTCGGCGACGATTTGCTTTGTACACAGACAAGCAGGATCCAAAAAGCCATAGATACCCAATCAGCCAATGCATTGTTGCTGAAGGTCAATCAATGTGGTAGCCTTACAGACGCCATGGAGGCCTTTAAGCTGGCAAAATCTGCAGGATGGCAGGTGACCGTGAGTGCACGAAGTGGTGAGACAGAAGACGATTGGTTAGCCGATCTCGCTGTGGGATGGAGTGGCGACCAAATAAAGGTGGGTTCGATCACTCAATCTGAACGACTTGCTAAATACAACAGGCTTTTAGAGATCGAAAAGGATCATCAGGAAATCAGGATGGAACCCTGGATATTTTAGTACAGGCGATGGTCCCTGATGGCCTGTTGGATCCTGTCTAACCCTTTCTGAAGGTTCTCAATGGAGTTGGCATAGGAAATCCTCAGGTAGCCTTGACCATATTGCCCAAACGACGAGCCTGTAAGCAACGCAACACCATATTCGTTCAATAACAGATCCGCAAAGTCTTCCGGCTCGATATTCAGCCTGGTCACATTGGGAAAGGCATAAAAAGCGCCTTCGGGTGTGATACAGGAAATACCCTCAATGGCATTCAGCCCCTTCACCACAAAGTCCCTTCGTAGTTTGAATGAAGCAACCATTTCTTCCATGGCTGATTGATCCCCGGTCAGGGCTTCTATCCCGCCATACTGGGTAAATGTTGGTGCACAGGAGTTGCTATTGACCTGAAGCAACTCAATTTTCTTAGCCAATTCCTCAGGCATCACCCCATATCCCAGTCGCCAGCCTGTCATGGCAAACGTCTTGGAAAAGCCATCCAGGATGACAGTACGATCCATCATATCACCAATCGATGAGATGCTATGAAAAGTCTTATCATAGATCAGTCTTCGATAGATCTCATCAGACAAAACCATGATGTTTTTCTCCGAGGCAATCCTGGCAACCGCCTTAAGATCTTCCTGAGAAAGAATTCCTCCTGTTGGGTTTTGCGGGGAATTGAGAATGATCAGTCGGGTCTTCTCAGTCACCAGCGAAACGAATTCATCCGAATCAAAGCTAAATCCCTTCTCCTCTATCAATGGGTAGGGAATCGGTTTGGCTTTCACAAACCGGATGAGCGATTCATAAATCGGAAATCCCGGATTGGGATACATGACCTCGTCCCCTTCATTGACCAGCGCAAGGATGGAAAAAAACATGATTGGCTTGGCCCCAGGTGTGATCACTACCTGATCCGGGTTTACAGCAATGTTTCTGGTCCTTGACGTCTCTTTGGCAACAGTTTCTTTTAACTCATGAACTCCGGTAGTGGGACAATACCCCGTTTTCCCTTCCTGAAGTGCTTTAATCGCAGCATCTTTGATATTTTGAGGAGTATCAAAATCAGGTTGACCGATCTCCAGGTGGATGATATCCTTCCCTTGTGCTTCCAGTTTTTTCGCCTTTGCCAAGACGCTGAAAGCTGTTTCTGTTGAAAGTAAATCGATCCGGTCCGCGAAATACATGTTTTAAGTCTTATAAGATATAATGACTCAGATCTTTGTCTTTTACAAGCCCGTGTAATTTCTCCTGAACGAGCTGCTTATCTATCACGACATGGGCATTTGGTCCAATGGTGTCCGGAATTTCAAAAAGGATCTCGTTGAGTAGTCGACTCATCACAGTATGTAACCTTCTTGCTCCAATATTCTCAACTTCCTCGTTGATATGGAAAGCAATCTCGGCAAGCTCTTCGAGCGCCTCTTCCTGAAATTCAATTTTGACATCTTCGGCTCCAATCAAAGCCTCGTACTGCTTGGTCAGTGCATTCTTCGGCTCTTTAAGGATCCTCAAAAAGTCAGCTTTAGACAGGTTATCCAGTTCTACCCTGATCGGGAATCGTCCCTGTAGTTCGGGTATCAGATCAGATGGCTTACTCACATGAAATGCGCCTGCTGCGATAAACAGAATATGGTCTGTCTGCACCACACCGTATTTTGTCATCACCGAGCTTCCCTCCACAATCGGTAAGAGATCACGTTGAACACCTTCTCGACTCACATCCGGACCTTTACCTCCGCCTGAAGTACTCCCACTCGCGATTTTGTCTATCTCATCAATGAAGATAATCCCGGTATTCATGGCTTTGGAGAGGGCTTCCTCTTTCACCTCATCCATATCAATCAGCTTGGCAGCCTCTTCTTCCATCAGGATTTTTCGAGCCTCAGCGATGGTGACTTTTCTCCTTTTATTTTTCTTGGGAAGCATATTGCCCAGCATCTCCTGCAGGTTGATCATGGAGGTTTCATCCATGTTACCACCAATCATTCCCATGCCCGGGTTGGCTGCCTGTCTTACATTAATTTCAATCTTGCGGTCGTCGAGCTCGCCACTTCGTATTTTTTCCCGAAACTTCTCCCTGGTCTTTTCATTCAGCTCTTTGTCATTTCTGGGTTCCTGTTCCGAATCCAATGTGGTCACCGTAGTGGTTGTCCCTTTTAAAGGCGGTATCAACGCATCCAGAATGATGCCCTCAACAATCTCCGAAGCGCGCTCTTTTACCTCCTCTTTTTTCCTCACCTTCACAATGTTTACGGCCTGTTCTACCAGGTCTCTCACCATGCTCTCCACATCTCTGCCTACATAACCTACCTCCGTAAACTTGGAGGCTTCTACCTTGGTGAATGGCGCATCATCGATCTTGGCCAGTCTACGCGCGATCTCTGTCTTACCCACTCCGGTAGCACCAATCATCAGGATGTTGTTTGGCACAATCTCACCCTGGATCTCTTCCTTCACGTTCATACGTCGCCATCGGTTCCGCAGCGCTATCGCTACATTGCGCTTGGCATCACTCTGTCCGATAATATATTTATCCAGTTCAGCAACAATGGCTTTTGGTGTCAGATTTTTGTTCATAGTCATTTATAATACTTGATTAAATGAGCGTAGGTTCGTTTGAATGGTAACAAAATTGGCTCCACCGCTTGCATGATACACCGATCTTGCATACCGAAAGGTAAACTTCTTAATGCCAATCATCAAACCATACGAGAACCCGGCTCCTGCTCCTGTTTCTTCCAATGATAATTCCTGCCTGCGTAAATGATTGTATCCCAGCAGAAAATGCACATTCTTAGAAAAAATAAACTCCGCTCCAAGATTGATCCTCCTGAAAAAGTCATCAAAAGCTCTCACGGTCCTGGAGCTTTCATTTTCATTTTGCCTAAATACAAGATCTTCTTCCACCAGATTATACGCAGTAATTGAAAACCTGACTGGCATATGCTGGGGTTTTACAGAAGTACCTATCTGTACATCAAACGGTAATTGAGTGACGGATGATCCGGAATAATCTTTGATCCTAAATCCAATATTCTTAAAAACCAGACCTATTTTAAAATCTCCTTTTGGATAATGGTACATCCCACCAATATCTGCAAGAATAGCGGTGGATGAATAAGATTCAATGGCACTGTGAGTAATCTTAAGATTCGCCCCAACCGAAAATGAACTCATCCGATGGCTTTTCCCAATTGTAATTACATAATCAGATGCCCTGAAGGAGTCACCGGTAGCTCCACCTGGGTCTGTAGACACAAAATTTCCATAGTCGAGATAACTAAGACCAATGGCCAATCCTTCAATTTGCTCCATGGGCATATAAAACTGCCCGGAAAACTGGTAAATACCAGCAAAATAAGGACTGAAACTGAGTGCTATATCAGTATCATCCAATGAATCAAGTGTGGCCGGATTATGAATGAACTGCGTGATATCCCCTGACAGGGAAACTACTTTCCCTCCCAATGCTGCATTCCTGGCCCCGGATGGCAATTGCAGGCTTTGATAGCCTGAAAACTGCGCCATCAATGGGCTGGAGCAAAACATTAATATTTGGAGGAAATACTTCAAGCAGTCTTTTCCGGGATGATAAACTCCATAGGCTCTTTGGCTTTGGTCTCTAACAACGCTAAATCTATTACTTCCTGTACATTTTCTACGAAATGGATATTTAAATCCTTGATATAGCTTTTATTGATAGTTTCCAGGTCCTTTTCATTCTTTTTGCAAAGGATGATCTCTTTGATTCCTGCCCTTCGTGCTGCCAGTATTTTTTCTTTGATCCCTCCTACTGCAAGAACTTTTCCTCTCAGGGTGATCTCTCCAGTCATCGCTAACTTACTTTTGATCAATCGCTGAGTAAATACCGATGCCAGTGAGGTAAGCATAGCAATACCTGCCGATGGCCCGTCTTTGGGGATCGCACCTGCAGGCACGTGAACATGAAGATCGTAGTGCTCAAACACCCTGTAGTCGATACCCAGGGCTTCTGCATTAGATCGCAAATAAGACAGTGCGGTCATGGCGGATTCCTTCATTACGTCGCCAAGTTGACCGGATAGCGTAAGCTTCCCTTTGCCTCTGCTAAGGTTTGATTCTATAAATAAGATCTCACCTCCTACAGGCGTCCAGGCCAAACCTGTTGCCACTCCGGGCATCTTGTTGTCTTCATAAACCTCTTTATCATAGATCTCAGGCCCGAGGACCTTGCGCACCAACTTATCAGTGATCTTGGCATCGTATTCCTCTTCCATCGCAATGGATTTGGCAGCATTTCTTACGACTGAAGCAATTTTTCGCTCAAGATTCCGAACACCGGACTCCCTGGTATAATCATTGATCAGTTTGTTAACACCACTATTCTGAAAGGCAACATCCTTCTTCTTCAACCCATGCTCCTTCAGCTGTTTAGGTATCAGATGCCGTTTGGCGATTTCCAGCTTTTCCTCCTGGGTATAACCGGTAATGTCAATGATCTCCATCCGATCTCTCAATGGTGGCTGGATGGTATCCAGTGAATTTGCTGTTGCGATAAACAGGACTTTTGACAGGTCATAGTCCACTTCAAGGTAATTGTCCTTAAAAGTGCTATTCTGCTCCGGATCCAGTACCTCAAGCAAGGCCGATGATGGGTCCCCTCTGAAATCAGAGCTCACCTTATCTATTTCGTCCAGGATAAATACCGGGTTGGAAGACTGGGACCGATTGATGTTCTGAATGATTTTACCCGGCATGGCACCTATATAAGTCTTTCGATGCCCCCTGATCTCTGCTTCATCATGCAATCCTCCCAGGGACATGCGAACATATTTTCTGCCGAGCGCCTTGGCTATCGACTTTCCCAGGGATGTTTTACCTACACCTGGAGGACCGTAAAGACATAGGATCGGACCTTTCAGATCATTTTTTAATTTCCTGACAGCCAGATATTCCAAAATCCTGTCTTTCACCTTTTCCAGACCATGGTGATCCTTATCGAGTACCTTCTTTGCATGTTTAAGGTCAAAATTATCCTCTGTCACTTCACCCCAGGGCAGGTTGACCAGCAACTCTACATAGTTCATGGCAACAGGATACTCCGCCGCAGCGGGATTCATACGCCCGATCTTATCCAGCTCCTTGAGGAAGTGCTTCTTTACCTCATCAGGCCATCTTTTTTCATCTCCTTTTTTCCTCAGTGCCTCCAGCTCCTGATCAGGCCTGTCCTGTCCCAGTTCTTCCTGCAGCACCTTCATTTGCTGACGCAGGTAATAATCCCTTTGTTGCTGATCTATGTCCGAGTGGACCTTACTGGCTATTTCGTGCTTCAGCTCCAGCACCTGGATGTCTTTTAGCATGAATTTGAGCAGTTTCTCCGCTCTTTTCTTGGGATTATCAATCTCAAGGAGCTTCTGCTTATCAGCGACATCCGCACTTACGTTGGAAGACAGGAAATGGGTCAGAAAAGTATGATTTTCAATATTTTCAAGTGCTACCTGAGCTTCTCTGGGGATTTCAGGGTTCAACTTCAATACTTTGTTGGCAGCTTCCTTGAGCGACTGAATGATCACGGCTATGTCCTTTTTAGGAACATTTTCGTCATCCTGCAATAGTTTATAGCTCGCTTCTAAGAATGGTGTCTCCTTAATGGCTTTGTCCAACGCAAACCTGTGTTTACCCTGTATAATTACGGTAGTGTTGCCATCTGGCAATACAAGCATTTTAAGAATTCTAGCTACTGTACCTACCTGATAAATGTCTTTGAAGCCGGGTTCCTCTGTTTCAGTGTTTTTCTGAGCAACCACACCGATGATCCTGTCGCCATTATAGGCTTTCTTGATCAGCTTGATAGATTTTTCGCGACCTACGGTAATAGGTAAGACCACACCCGGAAACAATACAGTATTCCTGATAGGAAGTATACCTAATTTATCTGGCAACGCTTCTTCATCACCTTGCTGGTCATCTTCAATAACTAACTGAATTAAATCTCCCGAATCTTCATCAGACTTGGTAAAACGAAAAGATTTTATGTTTTTTTGGTCAGCCATATAGCTTTTTATGTCAATTTGGCAGATTTTGCCTTTTAAAGTACGAATTAAATATTGAAACGTTATAAGCCCAATAGGTGTGCCAAAATAGAATACCATGCTATTTTTCACACTATCTTTGAGGGAACCTGTCGAAACGGCATGAATATGAACTGTGTTTTAAGGCTGTGCTTTTTTCTATGTCTCGTGATGACCATGTCCATCACCAAAGGACAACTAGCCGCTTTCCAGTTTGAAGCAGACTCCCTTATGCCGAAGGTTATCCTGAATAATTTCCAGTTTAAGAACATCAACAAAGTAAGTGATTATTACAATGCTGATAAATTCAAAAAGATCTATGAACTGGAGAAGGCGGGTGATTGGAAAGAATTATATCCATTGCTAAGAGATTATGTTCAACGATTTGGCATTCAGAATTTCTATAAGGATACCCGGATGATTTGGCGTCTGGCCAAGCTCACAGAACTCTATGGAAATCCTGACGAGGCCAAATCATTGTACAGGCTGGTGTTGCGTCATCACCACCATGACATCGATATCAAAGAGATTGAACTCTACTATGACACACTCAATGAACAGGAGGCAGCACAATACGTACCCCTCGATTACTATTATGAGCTGGTAGAATACCGAAAGCTGATCGATACATTAAGACCGCCAAGAGGGATCCTCCTCAATATGGGACAGAACATCAACAGCGCCAAGGCTGACTATGGCCCAACATTGAATATCAACAACAATATCCTGCTATTCACCTCCAAAAGAAATAGTGATGATTTTTCCTTGAGAAGGAAGGACAATGAAGATTTATTTTACTCGAGAAAAGACGATTATGGTACCTGGGAGAAGGCCAAACCATTGGATGCACTGAATTCCATGTATAATGAAGGCTCTGCGGTACTGACCAGAGATGGAAAAACACTCTATTTCGGACGGTGTGATTGTGTGGACTGCTATGGAGATTGTGATCTGTTCATGGCTACCCTTCGACCAGACAGCACCTGGGGCAACGTAAAAAACCTGGGGACAAATGTGAACAGTCTGAGCTGGGATTCACACCCTTCGCTTTCTCATACAGAGGATACCCTGTTTTTTGCTTCTGACAGACTGGGCGGCTTTGGGCTTTCTGACATCTACTTTACTTATAAGCAAAAAGATGGAACCTGGGCACGTGCCCAGAATGCCGGACCGGTTATCAACACGCGAAGCAATGATGTTAGTCCATTTTATCATCCAGTCTACGATGTCCTGTATTTTAGCTCTAATGGACAACTTTATAATTTTGGTGAATTTGATATCTACAAGAGCCGCAATGTAGGTGGAAACTGGAGTGAACCTTACAACATAGGCCCGCTTGTGAATGCAGCAGGAAGTGAGTTCTATTTCACCATCGACTCAAAATCCGAACTGCTCTTTTATGCCCGATCCATCACACGGGATCTGACAAAACAGGATATCTACTCCTTTCCATTACCTATGGAAGCACAGCCATTGGCCAATACCTTATTATACGGTTCATTGACTGACTCTCTCACCGGGGCGCCATTCAAAGGGATCGTGTCTATCATCGACCTGGATGAGGGGATTGAAGTGGCCCCCAAGTTTCTCCGGCCGGATGGTAGTTTTGAATTCAACCTGATCGACAAAAGGAACTATCTTCTAGTAATTCAAGGTGATGATTTCTTCAGAATTGAGGACGTCTTTTTCCTGGATGGGCCAATGGAGCTTAGAAAAGTAACTGAGCCATTAGCTAGCAGGGTCAAGTTTGCCTCCATTGAATTCGACAACGGAAAAGCCGAGTTGAAAACGGAGATGTATGCCGACCTCAATAAAGTTGTCAATTTCATGTACGACAATCCGGAATTTAAGCTCAGGATCTCAGGACATACAGACTCCTATGGCTCTGACGAATTCAACCTTCAGCTATCCAAAGAAAGAGCCCGAAATATCAGGAATTATATCGTTGATTTCGCCGGGGTGTGGCCTGACCGAGTAGCGTATGAAGGTTACGGAAGCTCACGCCCAATCATGCAGGGTGATTCCGAAGAAGCCAAAGCAATCAACAGACGGGTAGAATTCGAAATCTACAGACCTGGTGTAGCTACCAATCAGGAGATAGTGCCGGATAGCAATGAATAAATGCCTAGAAAGGCAGGAGTTTATACACATCGTTGAAAATGGCATAACTCATCAGCCCGAGTAAAAGGACCATGCCTACTTTCTGCGCATTTTCAAGGAATCTGTCCGATGGCTTTCTGCCAGAAACGATCTCCCAGGTAAGGAAAGCCACGTGACCTCCATCCAGTGCCGGGATAGGCAGAAAATTCATAAAGGCCAATACCATGGATAGCAATCCGGTGATTCTCCAGAAATGATTCCAGTCCCAGGTGCCACCAAAAAATTGTGCGATGCCTATCGGTCCTGATAATGACTTGGAAGCCGATACTTCGCCAGAGAAGATTTTACCAAATCCCCGAATATTTTGCCACACGATGCCAAATGCTTCATTCGTACCTTTAACCACACTGACTCCCATACCAAACTGGCGGGTAGAGTAATCTATGATTTTATGAGCCTGAAATCCAAGCAACCCATCCTCATCCACTTTAAGCGTTAGCTGCTGTGGCGCTGTCATTTGATTTTCAGCACCATCCATCGGTCTGGTAACTAAAGCAGTGAACTCCTGACCTCTTAGAGCTTCCATCTTATCCTTAAACTCATCATAGTAAAAGATAGAGTCACCATTTACAGAAATAAATTTATCTCCAGGTTGCAATCCACCTTCAGCTGCATTACTTCCTGCAAGCACCTGCCCTACCTCAAAAGGTGCCCGATAATCCATAAAACGCTCACCACGCTTGTCAGAAAGCTTATCCAGGAAATCACTGGGTATATCAACTTTAAGATATTCTCCGTCTCTCAGTACAGTATAGTAAACATTGCTGCCCAGAATCACATCCGGACTAAAAAGATCGCTAAATGTCTCATAATCCTGACCGCTGATATCAACAATGCGGTCTCCGGTTTGTAAACCGATCTGTCTGGCCAGGTTATTAGCCTCAATGCCATGTTTGTTTAATTCTTCTTTGGTGATATACGATTCACCATTGATATACAGGAGCGCAATAAATATCACTATACCGGTAATCACATTCACGATGATTCCACCCATCATCACAATCAATCGTTGCCAGGCTGGTTTTGCCCTGAATTCCCAGGGTTCCGGCTCTTCGTTCATGGATTTGGTATCCAGTGACTCATCAATCATTCCGGAGATCTTCACGAAGCCTCCAAGAGGTATTGCACCTATAGAATATTCGGTTTCTCCAAATTTCTTTCCCCAGATTTTGGGGGGGAATCCGATGGAATATTTTTCGACTCTCATCCCAAAGGCCTTAGCCGCCAAAAGGTGTCCTAACTCATGTAATCCTACTAATATCGACAATCCCAGCAGTAGCTGAGCTGCCATAATCAAACCTTCCATTTATCTAATTATCTCCTTTGCTTTAACCCTTGTCAATTGGTCAGTTGCTATAAAATCTTCTAAAATTGGCTCACGAATATAATCTACCTTGACCAAGCATTCCTCAATTACATCGGATATTTGTAAAAAACCAATTCTGTCTGCTAAAAATTCACTTACCGCAATTTCATTGGCAGCGTTCAGGATACAGGGGTGATTTCCTCCTCGCTCAATTGCATGATAAGCCAGCTGTAAGTTACGGAAAGTTTCCGTATCAGGTTGCTCAAAGGTGAGCTGAGGGAACGCCGTAAAGTCAAATCTGGGGTAATCATTGGGTAGCCTTTTGGGGAATCCAAAGGCGTATTGTATCGGCAACTTCATATCAGGAAGTCCCATCTGTGCCTTAATACTGCCATCCTGAAACTGCACCATGCTATGTATGATAGATTGTGGATGGACCACCACTTCAATCTGCTTCAGGGGTGTTCCAAAAAGCCATTTTGCCTCGATCACCTCCAACCCCTTGTTCATCAAGGTTGCAGAATCTATGGTGATTTTTGCACCCATCTCCCAGTTGGGGTGCTTCAGGGCTTGCTGCTTTGTGACTACACTCAGTTGCTGTCTTGTCATCCCCCTGAAAGGTCCGCCGGAAGCCGTCAAAATTATTTTTTCAATCGGGTTGATATGCTCCCCGACGATGCATTGGAAAATGGCCGAATGCTCCGAGTCTACCGGTAATATATTTACCTCATTTTGGGCTGCCAACGAGGTGATTAATTGTCCTGCTACGACCAGGGTCTCTTTATTGGCCAATGCAATGTCTTTGCCAGCCTCGATGGCCTTGATCGTGGGCTTGAGCCCTGAATAACCGACCAAAGCAGTCAGCACCAAATCCACATCTTCCATCTGAACAATAGACTCCAACGCGTTGGTCCCTGAAAATACCTTGATGTCATATGGATCCAGCGCCTCCTGGACCTGCAAATAATGGTCATCGTTGGTTATGACTACTACGTTTGGCTTAAACTTAATGGCTTGATCAATGAGGAGTTCCCAATTGTTCTGGGCAGTAAGGGCTTCCACTTCAAACAATTCCTCATGCAAAGCAATGACTTCAAGAGCCTGGGTTCCGATCGAACCAGTAGAGCCAAGGATCGCTATACGCTTCTTATTCAATTCACCTGACATCAGGTTGCTGCTTAGTGTTTATTTGATCTATTTTTTCGCAAAAGTAGCCAATTGCTCAGCGATCTTCCTATCATTGGACAGACGGGGCACCTTATTTTGACCACCCAGCTTGCCAATTGACTTCATATGGCTGATAAAGGCATTTTTTTCAAGAGAGGTAACTACGAGCTTGCGTAAAATGTTTCCACCAATCAGATCATCATAATAAGTATTGAGGTCTCTGAGATGATTATCCAGGGTTTCAACAAATTTCTGCATGTCACTAGGTTCGTTTCCAAATTCAATGAACCATTCATGGTGAGGCAGGCCTTCTTTTGGGGTCACATTAGGTGCCACAGTAAATTCCACCAGCTCCACCTCAGGAAATGCTTCACAGGTGCGTTTCATGGCCTTCTCTACTTCTTCACCGATCACATGCTCTCCAAATGCCGAGATAAAATGCTTGATCCGGCCGGTAACAAGTAGCCGATGAGGATTCTTGCTGACAAATTTTACCGTGTCACCAATAGAATAGCCCCACAATCCTGCATTGCTATTGATGATCAGGGCATAATTAACACCCACTTCTACCTCATCGATAGACAAACGGGTAGGGTGCTCGTTGAAATATTCATCCGTAGGGATGAATTCGAAGAAAATTCCCGTATTCGCCAATAGCAACAATCCCTCATCCACCTGGCTATCCTGGTAGGCGATAAAACCCTCTGAAGCCGGGTATGTCTCGATGGAATCCACCTTCTTGCCGATGGTTTCAAATAGCTTGGCTCTGTATGGCTCAAAATTGACTCCACCATAAACAAACATTTCAAAATTTGGGAAGAGGTCTTTGATAGGTTTGCCGGTCTTAGCTACCAATCGGTCAAAATACATCTGCACCCACGGTGGGATCCCGGAGATCAACGTCATGTTTTGATTGTAGGTCTCCTCCACAATCTGATCCACCTTTTGCTCCCAGTCTTCTATACAATTGGTTTCATAGCTGGGCATCTGGTTGGTCCTGAGATAGCCGGGCACGTGATGATTGACCATCCCGGACAATCGACCGGTCTTTATTCCTGCCTTTTCGTCCAATACCGGACTACCTGAGAGAAAAATAAGTTTTCCGTCCAAAAATCGGGCGTTCCCCGTCTGGTGTACGTACGACAACAGGGCATTTCTGGCACTATTGATATGATTAGGGATAGACTCCCTGGTGATGGGGATGTACTTGGTGCCACTGGTGGTACCTGAGGTCTTGGCAAAATACTCTGGTTTCCCCGGCCAGAGCACATCGGATTTCCCTTCCAGGATTTGGTTGACATAGGGAGAAAGAGCTTCATAGTCTCTGATCGGGACCTGCTTTTTGAAATCATCATAGCTCTTAATATCCGCAAACCCATGATCAGTACCAAAAACCGTATTTCTGGTTTTCGAAACAATCAGTTCCCGGATGTTTTCCTGAAACAGGCCTGGATTAACTGCCCATTTTTTAGTTTCTTTAGCAATGTAAGCTGCAAAAGGTTTTGCAAGAATTGACCTGATTCCCATCGGCGTGAAATTAAGAAAATATGCCGGGTAAATTAATTTAGAGTTCTGAAACTTTCCGTTAGGAAACTTAGTAAAAGGAAAATGAAAGAATGATTGAAGCAATGAAAAAGTATTTGGTTGTAGCCTTATTAGGCTTTGTTACCGGGCTGGCAGGTGTGTATGTTGGATGGAACCTGATGACCAATCAGCATGGTGAGCCTCTGGATGTTGCCTTTTCATCGACTGTTTCTGAAAACCACTCAGACAATTTCCAAAACGCACCAATCAGCACACCCATAGGTGAAAGAACCCTTAGCGAAGTCGGTTCCGACTTCTCATATGCTTCAGAGAGAACCACGCCCAGCGTTGTATTTATCCAAACACTGAGTGAATACGAGTACCGGACAGGAAGCTGGCTGGATTGGTTTTTCGAACCCCGGACTTCACAGCAAATCGGCAGCGGTTCCGGTGTGATCCTCTCGGAAGATGGCTATATCGTTACTAACAACCATGTGATCGATGGTGCCGATATGATCAAGGTCACGCACAATAAGAAGTCTTATGATGCACAGCTTATTGGTGTCGATCCCTCCACAGATCTGGCTGTAATCAAAATTGATGGCAAAAATTTGCCTGCTGTGACTGTGGGAAAGAGCGACAAAATAAGAGTGGGTGAATGGGTGCTTGCCGTAGGAAATCCTTTCAATCTTACTTCGACGGTAACAGCAGGGATTGTAAGTGCGAAGGGCCGAAACATCAATATCCTGCGAGATAAATTCCCCATCGAATCATTTATTCAAACGGATGCAGCCATCAATCCGGGAAATAGTGGCGGCGCTCTGGTCAACCAAAAAGGTGAACTTATCGGGATCAATACTGCGATCCTATCAAAAACCGGATCCTATACCGGTTACGGCTTTGCTATTCCTTCCAACATTGTGAAGAAGGTCTACAACGACATTGTAAAATATGGAGAAGTGCAAAAAGCATTCATCGGTGCGGAGTATGTAGACATCGACAGCGACATGGCCAACAAAATGAAGCTGACAAACCTGAATGGTGTGATTGTTGCCAATGTGCAACGTCAGGGTGCTGCGGCCAAAGCCGGCCTTGAAAAAGGTGACGTGTTACGCATGGTCAATGGAACACAAATCATCAGCAAAGCTTACCTTGAAGAATACATAGGAAATTTGTATCCGGGAGATGAGTTAACCATTGTGTTGCAGCGTGAGGGTAAGGAAATGACTAAAGACCTGACGCTGACAAACCGTGAAGGCACCACCGGAATTATCGTAAGGAACCTGGTGACTTCCGATTACCTTGCTGCAACCTTCGAAAATGTATCTAAAGTAGAAAGGGACCTTATTGGCATCAGCCACGGAGTGAAAGTAGTGGATTACAACGCCAAAGGATTCTTTGCCGGACTGGGTATCCCGGAAGGTTTTATCATCACCAATATCAACAATACGGCCATTGAAAACCCAAAAGAACTCATAGATATCCTGGAGAAGATCCGGGGAAGGGTGATCATCTCAGGCATCGATAAGCGTGGAAGAAAAGTATATTATCCCTATTACTTTTAAACAGCGTGGGTCTTGAACTTCAGCTTTTTCTTTAACTCTTCGATGGAGTAACGGAACTTCGCGTTGGTATCAATCATGTCGTTTACAGATTGAACTGCATGAATGACCGTGCTATGATCCCTGCCTCCAAAGTGATATCCAATGGATTTCAACGAATGATTGGTGTAATCTTTTGAAAAATACATGGCTACCTGCCGTGCAATCACAATCTCTTTCTTTCGGGTCTTGGCCTTAAGGTCATCCTGGGCAACACTGAAAAAGTCAGATACCGTTTTCTGGATGTAGTCGATACCTACTTCAGAATCGATGTCATGTACAATGTTTTTCAGGATTTGCTTGGACAGCTCCAGGTCAATCTCCCGCTTGGTCAAGGACGCATGGGCAATCAAAGAAATCACTACTCCTTCCAGCTCACGTACATTGGTATCTACACTGTAGGCAATGTATTCAATGACCTGATCAGGAATTGAAATGCCATCATTTTGCATCTTCTTCTGGATGATGGCCATCCTGGTTTCAAAATCTGGCTGCTGTAAATCTGCGGTTAGTCCCCATTTAAAGCGGGAAACCAATCGCTCCTGTAGACCCTTCAGGTCTTTAGGTGCACAATCAGAAGTGAGAATGATCTGCTTACCACTCTGATGCAGGTGATTGAAAATGTGGAAGAAAATTTCCTGCGTTTTTTCTTTATCCCTCAAAAACTGAATGTCATCAATGATCAGTACATCAACTTCTTTGTAGTAATTAATGAAGTCCTGAATGTTGTTGTTTTTGAGTGCTTCGATAAATTGATTGGTGAATTTCTCCGAAGCGACGTAGATGATGGATTTTCCTTTGTTGTCGCTTTTGATTTGGTTTCCAATCGCCTGAACGAGGTGTGTCTTACCTAATCCTACACCCCCATAAAACATCAATGGGTTGAAGGATGTGACACCTGGCTTTTGGGCCACCGCAAAACCGGCAGATCGAGCCAATCGGTTGCAGTCACCCTCAATGAAGTTATCAAAAAGGTAATTTGGGTTAAGGTTGCTATTGTTTTGTAGCTCCTCTAGAAAATCAGGATTCTTGTACTTGTCATAGCCGTTCACACGATTCTTATTCTGGCTATTGCTTGATCCTGAGACGCTTACGGTAAGTGGCTTAGAATGTTCATCACCACGGTCCATCACAACAGAATATTCCAATCTTCCTTTTTCTCCTATTTCGGACCGTATAGCTTGTTTTAGTAAGTGAACGTAGTTTTCTTCAAGCCATTCGTAAAAAAACTGACTAGGCACCTGAATTGTCAGCACATTATTCTCAAGGTTGAGGGGTACAATAGGCTCAAACCAGGTCTTAAAACTTTGTGGAGGAATGCGATCCTGAATAAATTGAAGGCATTTTTCCCACGTCTCTACATACATTGGCGATCTAGATTAAAAGTTGGCAGTTTATACTTATTTGGTACCCTTACGGGAAAGAGGGACATCAAAATTGTGACAAATAATTTTAAGAAAAAAATGATTTCTCACTTGACTTTTTGCAATCCCCGTTTACTCCAAGAATTCGCATGATAAAATTCAATATTCTTTGAAAAATACAATGTGGCCGAAACCCTGAATATCGGGTAATCTGATGGAGTGAAATCAAAGATTTAAAAATACCTAAAAACAAAAAAACCGTCCCGATAGTACGGAACGGCTTTCGCTAAATATTAAAGTTATTCAAACACCTATTTGGCATCTTCCTCAAAACCGTAGACAATTTTAAAGTTGTCATAAAGATCCTGGAAGTCCTGAATCTCAGGAGCCATTTTTACAGCTTCTTCGTATTTGGTCAAAGCGTCAAGCAAGAGACCATTTTCTTCGTAGAAAGAAGCATAAATTAATTTGTTCAGTGGGCTGTCTTCAGAAACCTCGCTTTTCAGGCTAGCCAGATTTGCATTGATTTCTGCGTCTGTAGCTCTTTTGATCCCAACATCATCAGATTTTACTTCAGGATCACCCTTTTTAGCTACCTGAAGGATGTATAAGCCTACATCATTCTTCATCTGCTCGGCAGTGAAATCAAGCTCTACAAACTCACTTTCAGTCTCAGTTGTATAAATCACTTCGTCAAAGATATTTTTAACAGACACTACATAAGTATCGTTTTCACTCATTTCAGAAGGACGTTTCCATCTGATAATCGCTTTATCTCCTATGACTTTATTTTCACTGGCTATATTAACCTGTGTAGGTGCCATAACCATAATTGCTGCATTGGTCGCCCTTGAAACCGCTCCAGTAGCTGCCATTTTTGAACGGTAGTTGGTGTTTTCTTCTTCGTTCATCTTGCTGGCTACGAACCTAGCATATCTGCTGGCTACGCTAGTAGATCCTACTGTGATATTTTTCTCTAAGTCAGATACTTTTTTAGTTCCTGCTGTTCTTACTTCAGTAGTTTTTCCCGATTTGTGCATCAAACCAATGTAAGCACCATCAGAAACAATAAGTTCATCTCCGGAATTCAAAGTCGCTCCCGTTTTTAGAGCCTCAGTACTTGTTGTACCTGCTCTTTTTACCTGATTACTACCTTTATTGGCCAAAACTCTGAAAGTATAACTCTGACCGAAGGCCAGAGAAGCCGTCAGAATCATAGCGAACATAAAGGCGATTGAAACAAAATTTTTCATAATTATTTAGCTATTAAAATTGAGTGTGTGTGATTTTTAAAGTTTATCTATTTTAAATAGTGAACGTCTACCCTCTCTGGTGAAAATGTTTTTGACTACACCGTAATAGACCTCAAGTGAATCACCGGATATGGCTACCGCAAATAATGCGATACCTAATTCGATTTTAAAACTGTTTTGGTCAAGTAAAATAATCATAATGTAAGTCAAAAAACCTATTTCAATTAACTGGAACAACTTCGTTATTCCATCATACCATCGAGGTATACGACGGTATATAAGCGAAAACAGTGCCACATTTAAAAAACACAGAATAATTGCTAAAATAATTTCAGAAAAATCATCCATGGCATTGATATAATCTTCGTTTAAGATCATAGAAACGATGTTTGCGTGGATTACACCCCCAAACATATCAGGGTAGGCCCGACCAATATATTTTTCATTTAAGGGGGTAAAATACTTATCTTCTATCGCTCTTCGATCTCCAAGATAGTCTCCGAGGTAGCAAAAAATCACAATCTTTCCTTCAATGAGGTCTCTTGTAAAATTCTCTTCAAACACGTCCTGCACATCGAGTGCAAAAAACTTGGTCCCAAATTTTGTTGCTCCATAATCCAGCACATTTCCCCTGTAGTTGATCGTTTCCACCTCATTACCTCTTTCCAGGAACCTCTGAGCCACTTCCGGATTATAATAACTTGCCAGCTTCACTGCAAAAGCGTGTTGGTTATCTCCCAAGGCTACCTGTTGAGGCACAAATTCCCGGCACATCTTCAGGTCTTCCTGTACCTCTGCATCTGTAACGAGGTTAGCAAAACCCGGATCCCCATATTGGGCAAACTGTGGCCATGAATAGGCAATGGAATCGAATTTATCTGTCTCAGGATTATGTAAAAGCTTACTTGCCATCACCAGGTTTTCAACACTGGCAAAGCCCTCCTCCAACACACTATCTCCAATAGAATCTTTTGGAAAATAGAAAAAAGAATCCATTCCGATCACCCTGGGATTGTACTGAGAGATGATCTGAAGCATGATCCCGATATCTGGTCGAGGAAGTGTTCCCATATTCACCAAAATGATCCGGTCATCTGCTACAGGTTCATCCCGTAGCTGGGAAAACACGATGTCGGTCACCTCCATATCTGATAAGGCCTCGCCAATCGGATCGAATACATCGAAGATCTTAAACGCGGTAAATGTGTTTAAAACTCCCATCATCCCGAAAATGAAAAGAGTTGCGAGTATTACGTCAAGCCAGAATTTTCTAAACATTGCTTTCTTTTTAGAGGTTGTGTTGGTTTTTCACTGATGCAATTAAGGAGCTATTAATTAATTGATCAACCGTATTGTCAATATAATTATACTTTTAATTGCAATTTTATAATTATAAAGATAAAACATTGATAATAATTGGTCCTGCATGAAAATATCATTCCCAGGAAAACAAAAAGGGTGCCATAAGCACCCCCTTCCTTCCATAATTGAACATAGCTAGTTCAAAACAAAACCATTTGGTCCCCTTCCCACACTGAATTTTTCCATGAAGGTTCCATCAGATCCGTAAACAAAAACTTCTCCGCTCTCAACAAATCCTTTGGAATCTCCGACATATATATTTCCGGCTCCATCCACACCCATACCATAAAAACCGGTGGCATCGTCTTCTGAGATCAAAGAAGTTCCTGATGTACCAGTCATATCCATACCATATTTATATACAGAAGCACCAGCATAGTAGTATAAGATCTCACCGGTAGGATCAATGGCTATTTTAGTAGAGACATTCATGCCCAGGTCCACCACGGTCAATACCTCTAGCGAGCTCGGATCGATTTCGATAAATTTCCCATCACCGACCGGATTATACTGCTCATCGAGCCCGCCTCCACAAACCAGCCAGATATCTCCATCAGCATCTATTTTCATCTCACCCGGAGAACTGCCAACTTCTATGGTTTTCGTTATAGTCTCCGTATTGAGATCAATGACTGATAAGGTTGTACTGAAATTATTTGAGACAAATAATTTGTTGCCTGAGATCAATACGCCTTCGGCACCATAGTCAGTATCAATGGTTTTTTGAATTTCTCCTGTTTGAAGGTCAAAAACAGTAACCCGTCCTACATCAGAAAAGCTGACCCATTCTGAAACATAGCCTTTATCACCACTACTGGTCATATATCTGGGAAGTTTCAGGTTATCAATGGTAAAGTCTATGGTCATATCGGCCAGATTCAGGGCTTCCACTTTGTTACTGTTGTTCACCACCAAAAAAGCGTGATCCTGATTCACATAAATAGATTGCATCACATCCCCGATTTCTTTTCCATCATTGACCAGGGAAAATACATTGTTGTAAACTTTCTGAGATTCGAGATCATAATATGATAGCGAGGCATCCCCACTACCGAAACTCCCTTCGTTGGAAATCAGGATCCCATTTTCAAAATCATCAGGAATTAGCAATTCCGTCTCCTTTTCATTACAGCTCCAAAGGATAGCTACTGTGAGAATTAATAGATTGGTGTATTGGATTGTTGTTTTCATCGTTTAATCAGCATATTTATTTGATAGTTTCTTCCGGGCATGGCCAGATTGATGAGGTTTTCATAATCATTATCCAGCAGATTATTTGCTCTCACTCCCAGGCCCAAGGTCCAGCTTTCCATAGTAAATTGTTTTTCAATTCCCATATTCATGAGAAAAAAGCCATCGACAGATTGTACCAGCGCATTGTCAAGGGTGGTATATCTTCTATCCGTATAACTTGTATTTAAATCCAGCGACCAATCCGACAATGTAGATATTATGTTCAGGGTCCCCTGATGGATCGGAACATATGGCAGCTGATTCCCTGAGTTGGTCCCGGTTTGATTTAATGACCTGGTCAATGAATATGATCCTGCTATTTTATGAGTAAAAGATCCTGTCCTAAAAGTTATCCTTCCTTTATATTCTACTCCTCCTGAATGAACTTCACGGATATTCTCTGGTGACCAAATACCATCTCCGCCTGGCCGCCAAAGAATATAATCTTTGGCCCACATTTTAAATACATTCAGAGAAACACCCCATTCCATATCATCTATTCCTGATTCCCACCTCAGTCCTGCCTCTGTATTCATACTTCTTTCCGGCTCCAGGTCCGGATTCCCGCCCGGGTTCCAGTAGAGGTCATTGAGGGTAGGGATACGAAACCCGGTGGAGATACTCTGAGTAAGTTTCAGCCTGTTTTTTGTGTCACTAAAAAGATTGATCTGCTGATTGATAGAAGGGTTAAAAGGAAACTGGTTCCTGAAAATTGATTGCCTGGCATTGATCGTCACTTTCCAGAAATGAGTGATTGGAGCCGAAAACGAAGCAAACAACCCTGTTCTCACATCTGTAAGGTTTTCATTAAAACTATCTGATTGTGCACGGAAAACGTTTCCATTGATTCCGACCCTGCCTAAAATTCGTGACCCCAGATCAAAAACATAAGTAGAAACCATGGAGTATTGATGAACTATGGTTTCCTGCTCCTTATTATACAGGGTCCTGTTGCTGATAAATCCCAGCGAAGTATTCAAGCTGCCAGTGGCATGCTCATATCGGTGTGATAAAGCCACTCTAATATTTCCGGTTTCCAACTGGTTTTCTGAAGAGCTACCCTTTACAGGCTGGATTTCACGGTCATTGGTCGTGAAAATTCCATCCAGTGAAAGTTGATGACTTTTTAGTTCCCATTGCAGCGTTTGTCGAAGTCCCATATCAGCCACCGCTGCATTTTCCTGCTTGTGTTCTACACCATTATATATATAGGAGAAGTTATTCTTAATACCCGTTCGATAAATCCTTGTTTGACTCGCGACCTTTCCGATTGAGTAGTTCGCTTTTGCGCCCAAAAATGAGTACCCATAGCTCCCGACATCACCTCGCAATGTGAACCCTGGCTTTTGGTTCTTCAGGTCAATATCCGAGTCCAGCAAAACCGTCCCCCCAATAGAGCCACTCCCAAAAAGTGCACCCCCACTCCCCGGTTGAAGCTCGATCGACGACAACAGCCACACCGACCATTGGCTAAAATCCAATTGACCCAGTGTGGGATAGTTGACAGGAATCCCATGCCACAATACGTTGGTCTGTGAGGCAGAGGTACCTCGCATCGAAATGGTCGAAAGCTGCAGATTGCCATAGGACTTAAAATAGATGCCTCCACTCCTGGATAACGCATCGGAGAGATTCACCTCATGCTCACTCAAATCTACTTTTTGAAGGGTGCCTCCTACCACAAATGCGTGGATTGGATCTCCATCTACGGCTACCTCAGACAGGTAAACAGTATCCTCCTGTGCACTCACAAAGAGTGAGATAAAGCCAAGTACAACTGTAAATAAATATCTCAACGGACCTATGAATTAAAATTTCTTCAATTCAAAGCCATCGGAAAAACTTAAGTGTGGTTAACCCATCGGTTGATCACGCCCTTTGCTTTCGCCCGAAGCTCGGAATAAATGAATGAGGCAGGTCTCCTGGCTTGTCCGAAACTCGACTTCCTTCCCGCCCCGACACATCGAGACAGTGGATTTGTAGATCGAGCCATAGAAATGGACTTACAGTTGCGGGGACAGCTCCGGATTCTCATATCGATCACCGGATTCCCTTTTAATCCCTGGTGTATGGCATACAGCAGGGAACCACAATCGGGACAAAGGTAGCGAAATAATCAAATCGCAGAAATCGGGTGGGTAAAAACAACTAAAAATTTGAATTGGATGAAACTTTACTTTTTTTCCACAATTTTGGCTCATGAGGATTATCATTCCCCTTATTGTGCTCCTGGCTATTGCATGTCAACCCAAACAAAAGGTTGTCGACGACACTCAACTTGAGCCGGTCGCTATTGAGTATGCTAAAAAATTCAGGCTTTATGACAATTCTGTATCCGTATTGGAGCCATGGCCGGGTGCAGCGAAGGAAATTACGTATGAGATTAGGGAGACCCCCAAAAAGATCATCTGCACATCAACCACTCACCTTCCCTTTCTGGAACTTCTTGATGTTGCAAATACCCTGGTTGGTTTTCCTGGCACCCAATACATTACTTCAGAAAATATTCGTAAAAGCGTTGATGACGGATCGATAAAGGATGTGGGGGGCGAAGGAAGTTTGAATCTTGAAATGATTATCGGCTTAGACCCTGATCTTGTATTTGCCTTTGATATGGGCAATGAATCCACTGTATTGGATAAGCTGGAAGAATCGGGAATCCCTGTTGTCTATAATTCAGACTTTCTGGAAACATCTACTTTGGGCCGTGCCGAGTGGATCAAATTCTTTGGAGCTTTCTTCCACAAACAATCAGAAGCCGATTCAATTTTTGATGTGATCGAGTCTAACTATGATTCTCTGGTGAACCTTACCAAAAATGTAGCGGTGCGTCCGGAGATCCTAAGTGGTGTATTGTATGGTGATATCTGGTTTCTTCCGGGGGGCAAAAACTGGTCAGCTCAGTTTTTCAATGATGCTGGCGGACAATATTTTCTGGATGACAATGAAAAGACCGGGTGGCTGGAGCTTGGATTTGAATATGTTTTCGAAGAAGCCAAAGAAGCTGATTTCTGGATTGGCGTAGCTACATTTCAGACCAAAGAAGAACTGGCCGATCAGGATAGCAGGTATGCTCAGTTCGATGCATTCAAGCATGACCAGATCTATAACTACAGCAAGAGAATTGGGGATAAAGGAGGTTATGATATTTTTGAATCAGGATATGCCCGGCCTGATCGTGTCCTTGCAGATATGATCAAAATCATTCATCCTGAGCTGCTACCCGATTATGAAACCTATTATTTTGAGCAACTCCCATGATCCATCAATATTTTGAAGAATCAAAATCAAAATGGTTGAAAATCCTTATTGGGATAGGTATTGCCTTTATTCTGTGCTTCATTATCAACATCAGCCTGGGCTCTGTGCTTATCCCCATAAAGGATGTCTTTCTATTCATCAGCGGGAGTGAAACTACCAGCGAAAGCTGGGACCTTATCCTGGCAAACTTTAGAATGCCTAAGGCACTGACAGCCATTTTTGTGGGGAGCGCCCTGGGTGTAAGTGGACTTCAAATGCAAACCCTTTTCAGAAATCCATTGGCAGGGCCTTATATATTGGGCATTAGTTCCGGTGCGGGGCTGGGTGTTGCCCTGGTGATCTTTCTCGGTTTCTATTTTGGAGGATTCTTAAGCGTCACAGGCATTGGCAGAAGCTGGCTGCTGGTAGTTTCAGCAGGCCTGGGATCATTTCTGGTACTGCTGGTGATTGCGGTCGTAGCCTCGCGCATCAAGGATAGTGTTTCATTGCTGATCATTGGATTGATGTTTGGCACTGCCTCGGGAGCACTGGTAAGCATACTTCAATTTTTCAGTCAGGCTGAAAATATCCAGGCCTATGTGCTCTGGTCATTTGGTAACCTGGGTAGTTTATCATGGAAAGAACTGGGTGTATTTATACCCATTCTCGGGCTCGGTCTCATTGCCTCTATCCTATTGTCAAAACAGCTCAATGCTTTATTGCTGGGAGAGAATTACGCACGTAGCCTGGGGTTAAACATCAAAAGGACCCGTTTGCTGATCATCATCAATACGAGCGTACTGGCTGGTACCGTCACAGCCTTTTGTGGTCCCATTGCATTTTTCGGTGTAGCTATGCCACACCTCACCAGGATGTTGTTCAACACAAGCAATCATCTGCTGCTGACACCGGTCCTGATTTTATTTGGAGCTACCTTGATGTTGTTGTTTGACGCTATTTCTCAGCTGCCCGGATTTGGTGCCACACTTCCCATCAACGCAGTGACTTCTTTGATAGGAGCTCCATTTGTCATTTACCTGCTCATCAGGAAGAAAAACCTGGGTTATTCCTTCAACACATGAGCCTCCTGAATACCAAATCGTTGAGCATTGGCTACGGGAAAGGTCCGGAAAGTAAGATCCTTCAAAAAGATATTAACCTGGCGATCAACGAAGGAGAAATTATTTCTCTGATGGGACAAAATGGGGTTGGGAAAACCACTTTTATCAAGACACTGGCCGGTCTGCTGGATCCAATCAGCGGCTCAGTACAATATGGGGAGCAGGATCTAAGCGGGATCTCGTCAGGCGATCTTGCTCAGAAAATGAGCCTTGTGCTCACAGAAAAACCATTCAACTTCAATATTACGCCCATAGAGTTGATTTCCATCTCACGACATCCCTACTCCAACTGGATCGGTGTCTTGAGTCCCAGGGACAAGGAGGTAATAGAGTGGGCGCTCAATGAAACCCACCTCAACTATATCGCCAACAGGAAGCTGTATGAACTCAGCGATGGACAACTTCAAAAAGTAATGATTGCCAGGGCACTGGCTCAGGAGACAGCACTCATCATTCTCGACGAGCCTGCATCACATCTTGACCTGAACAACAAAATTGAGGTGATGATGTTGCTAAAAAAGATTGCCAGCCAGGGCAAGGGAATTCTCATTTCTACCCATGATCTTCAGGTAAGCACACAACTTTCTGACAGGCTGCTATTGTTCAATTTTAATGAAGACACCAACGAAGGCGTACCCGAAGACCTGATCCTGGACGGAACACTACAAAAAAGCCTTTATCTCGATCAATATGGATATGATATGATCAGTGGAACGATAAATTTTGATCAAAAAGGCCCATCAGTGAGTGTCTCCGGAGACCCTGAAACTAAATTCTGGGTAACCATGGCACTGAAGCGAAAAGGATATATAGTAAAGGACGAAAAGCAAAAAGTGGAAATAATCTGTAGTGCCAAAAATCACTTTAAGATCCTCCAAGACAAGAAAAAGCTAGAGGTAAAAAGTATAGAGACTTTATTGAAAAACTTATCCTCCATATAAAAGCAAAGCTCCGCAGGGTGCGGAGCTTCTAATGATGGGATCTCAACCTAACTTAACCTAATTCAAAAAAAATTACCAGTAACCCATCACTGCCTTTAATATTTATTCAACCTCCAGTCGTATTCATAATACAACAACTTTTTCCCAATAAGGTTTTGGGTATGATACTGGTCTACATAGGATAGTACAGATTCACTTTTTTCTAAAAAATCACCCTCATACCACGCAAATATCTTTGATACCTGTACTACATTTTTAGTAACCCGAATGAAGGTGGGAAAGTTCAAAACATAGGTAGTGCGATCCGATAGCTGTTTTTCCAACCCATCCGGACGAAATGCAAAATCAGCTAGTGGTGGGCAGCCGACAGCAGCACATACCAATACAAAATGTAGCCGCTCATCAGGAAAAGTCCTGAATAGCCGCTCTTTTTCTATTTCATCAAGCGTCAGGTCCATCCCTGCCACCTTTGCTTTCAGCTTATTAAAAAATCCATCGATCTTCAGCGGACCTTCTGCAGGGTAATTTGTCATGACATGGTGGATGACTAAAATATTGTAAGTATTGATCAGGAAAGCTTTTTTTTCAACATCTGACGCACTTTCAAAATTAAATGCACCAATCTTTTCGACCAGGTTATCTAATGAGGACCTTTCTTTTTTGAGTAGGTCATACTTCACCAATCCGTTTTTCACAAACTGATTAAAAAATCGATCTGCCTCATCAAAAAATGACTGTCCGACCAATTGTGTAGAATAAGCATACAGAAGGATAACCATCAATTTCTTCATATCTCTCTAAACGCATATTGATCAGCACCAGTTAAGTTTCAAATGTCAAATGATTGACAAACCACATCATCAAGACATACGTTGGGAAAGAATGCCACAGACTTAAAGGGAATTGCGGTAACTTAGAAATGTATGAAAAATATTGTGATCATTGGTAATGGCATAGCCGGAATAACTGCCGCCCGGCACATCAGAAAAAAATCCAATGACCGAATTACCGTCATTTCCGGGGAAACGGATCATTTTTTTTCCAGAACAGCCCTCATGTATATCTACATGGGCCACATGAAATATGAACACACTAAACCGTATGAAGATTGGTTCTGGACAAAAAATAAGATCGACCTGGTGAAAGGATGGGTCCAGGCAATTGATTTTGACAAGAAAATACTTCACCTGGATACAGATGATATAAACTATGATCAATTGATCATTGCCACCGGATCGAAATCCAACAAGTTCGGATGGCCGGGACAGAACCTGGAGGGGGTACAGGGATTATACAGCTATCAGGACCTGGAATCGATGGAATCCAACACCCAAAACATTGATCACGCCGTGGTTGTTGGTGGTGGGTTGATCGGCATTGAGATGGTAGAAATGCTGCATTCAAGGCATATACCGGTCACTTTTTTAGTCCGGGAAGCAAGTTTCTGGGATATTGTTTTGCCTCCGGAAGAATCAGAAATGATTAACCGACATATTCGGGAATATGGTATTGACCTGAGACTCAGCACGGAACTTGATCAGATCCTTGATGATGGACACGGGAAAGTAAAAGGTGTGAAAACGAAATCTGGTGATGTGATAGATTGTCAATTTGTTGGGTTGACTGTTGGAGTATCACCCAACATAGATTTTCTGAGAGATACTAAACTTCAGGTGGATAGGGGGATCCTGGTAAATGAATTCCTGGAAACGAATATACCGGACGTTTATGCCATTGGTGACTGTACGCAGGTTCGGGAACCGCTACAACACAGAAAGCCCATCGAAGCAGTTTGGTATGCCGGAAGAATGATGGGAGAAACAGTCGCCCAATCAATCCTTGGAAACAAAACAGCGTATAAGCCAGGCGTATGGTTCAATTCAGCCAAGTTTTTTGATATTGAATACCAGGTGTATGGACAGGTAAACCCCAACCCGAAATCCAATGAAAAAAGTTTTTACTGGGAAGACCTATTTGGTAAAAAAGGTGTAAGAATAGTTTTTGATTCCAATTCGATGCAAGTCCTGGGAATGGACGCTTTGGGTATCAGGTTTCGACATGAAGTGTGGGATGAATGGATCAGCTCCGGAGAAAAAATAGAAAAAGTCATCACCAATCTAAAAAAATCGTTGTTTGACCCTGAATTCTTCAAAGAAGTGGATGTAGAAATTCAGGAAAAATTCAATCGGGAACATCACTCCAGTGTCCCGGTAAGGAAAAAATCAATTTTAGAAAAAATATTTAGTTGAATCAGATGCAGGTAATCAGATTTTCAGGATTAGTCCTCTTTTTAATTTCCCTGGGTATTTTCCTGGGCATGTTTTTCATGTCTGGCTACACACTTACAGGAGAAATTGTCCGTGAGCATGTTAAACCAGAGCACCAGGAAGTACTCAGTCCTGAGCTGTCTGAGATTTATGGAAAAACCTTTGAGCTCAGCATCCCATTTGTCAATCATATTAATGGCACTATAGATCGCTATAATAAAGAACAGGAAGCGCAACAGAAGTGGGATCAAAGAATATTTGATGATTATGCTTCTATCCTGATCCGGGCTTCTGCTTCAGGATCGATCATCCAAAATCCCGGACTCTTCTTTTTTCTCACCTTCATTCTGGGAACCATTGGAAGCTTGATGTTTATTCTTCCACAAGCTAAGCTTCAGGGACCTCCGGGAATAAAAAACAATGGAATCTTCCACAATGCCCTGAACAACCGCGGGTGGATTGGAATATTGATTGGAGCACTCTTAATCATGTTCTATATTCTACTTTATTTTTTCCCTGCCTACATCACCAATTGGATCATCATGATGGATCCGGTAAAGCAGATTTTCATTCCGTCAGCCCAGGCCAGTCAGTGGTTTCTCTATGGGTTCATCTACTGTTTTGCTGTTTTGGTCATGGGTGTAAGGAAAATCATCAAATACAGCCACAGCAGATACAAAATCCTTCAAACCCTTTCAGTCACTTTCTTCCAACTGGCCCTTGCATTCATTATTCCTGAAATATTAATGGCCCTGAATCAACCCTACTTCGACTTTAAGAATATCTGGCCGCTGGATTACGATTTCTTTTATGACAGCCAGCTAAATACTTTGTTATCATCAGGGACCATTGGCATTTTCATGCTGATCTGGGGGATCATGCTTATCGTAATTGGTGTCCCGGTCATGACCTTCTTTTTTGGCAAGAGATGGTATTGCTCATGGGTATGCGGGTGTGGAGCCCTTGCTGAAACAGCCGGGGACCCCTTTAGGCAGCTATCAGACAAATCCCTGAAAGCCTGGAAGATCGAACGCTGGCTGGTACATGGTGTTCTGGTATTTGCTATAATCATGACAGGTGGGGTTTTATATACTTATTTCACAGGATCCTACAGTTTATTTGGTCTTGACACATACAGCACACTGCAGAAACCGTATGGTTTTTTCATCGGCTCCATATTTTCCGGAGTAATAGGTACGGGCTTTTACCCATTGATGGGAAATCGCGTATGGTGCCGGTTTGGATGCCCACTGGCGGCATACCTCGGACTTGTCCAACGCTTCAAATCAAAATTCAGGATTACCACAAATGGCGGGCAATGTATCTCCTGTGGAAACTGTTCTACCTACTGCGAGATGGGAATTGATGTCCGTTGGTATGCACAGCGAGGCCAAAACATTATCAGGTCTTCTTGCGTAGGATGTGGAGTATGTGCTGCTGTATGTCCGCGTGGTGTACTCAAACTGGAAAATGTAGAGGAAGAAGGTCGATTTGGCAAAGCTTTATTGACCGGTAACGATAGTTTCAAAGTGCAATCCTGACGATTTACAGCGTTTCTTATAACTTGCGCCACAAACGCTAAGTTATCAAAGTATGCTCCTTCATATTTTTCTTTTCCTATTTTTCACCTATCAAAACCCGGTCGAGAAACTGATAGAAAACGGGTACAACAAGTACCTGGACGAAGACTACGTGGGTGCCATTCAGGTATTTGACAAAGCAGCTGACCTGGCCCCTGAAAATGAAGAGATCTATTACTTGCGTGGCGTCTGCAAATCCAACATCAATGAGAAAGCCGCTGCAATGGTTGACTACAACAAGGCACTTAACCTCAATCCAAAGTATGCTGAGGTATATTATGAAAAAGCATACATCTATCTGCAGGATCAAAACGCTGAAGAGGCTATCAAAGCCCTGGACCGGGTGCTTGAACTAAACCCGGATATGGCTGCTGCTTATGTGAGTCGCGGAACGGCCAAATGCATGCTTGAAGACATCGACGGAGCAAATAAAGACTGGAATAAAGCCAAAGAGCTGGGAATTGACTATTCTGAATTGATGATCTGTGAATAAACCACCAAAGCCGAATCCCTGGAAAAAAATCAGCGGCAAAACCATTTATGACAACCCATGGATCACACTGGATGAAGACCAGGTCATCAATCCGGGTGGTGGCAACAGCGTCTATGGAAAGGTCCACTTCAAAAATTTCGCAGTGGGTGTCATCCCGCTGGATAAAGACAACAACACCTGGCTGGTAGGGCAATGGAGATACTCCCTCAATGAATATTCCTGGGAAATCCCTATGGGTGGCGGCCCGATTGGGATTGATTTGAAAGAATCTGCCCAAAGAGAGCTGAAGGAGGAAACAGGACTTATAGCCAGTAGCTGGGAATTGTTTCTGAAAATGCATACCTCCAATTCCGTGACCGATGAGGTTGGGTATGCATTTGTAGCCAGAGATCTTGAGCAGGGAGAGACAGAATTTGAAGAAACAGAGGACCTGGAAATCAAAAAACTACCATTCTCAGAAGCTGTCGAAATGGTGATGAGGGGTGAAATAACCGATAGCCTGAGTATGATTGCCATTCTGAAGCTGGCCAGACTCCATAATCCTTAGGTAGCCGATTTACCGGACCCATTTATCAGCGGTCTGAGACCAGGCCATTTGGGAATCTTTTCATTTGGCTGGAAATTCGCGAATGATTTTTTTCTCAGGAGACAGGACGCATTGAACTGGCCAATACTTTCACCTGCATCATTATCCGAAGAGGTGTATCGAACTTAAATTTTGTTTGATTTGGTATTAGTTTTACTCGACACCCAGATATAAATGGGTGAGTATTTATTCAAATGAACAACCGCAGGAGTTTCCCACCCCACCCTAAACTTTCTGTCATTTTACTGACCTTAGTGCTTGCATATTTTCCTTCCAAAGCACAAAAGACCTTCCGGGAACGAGATGACCAGCAGTGGATCCAATACGTGAATCTTACAAGTATTGCTCAAAAATGGGTCATTCATTCAAGTACATCATTTCGGTGGCGGGATACCTATCACCGGGGGACACAGTTCCATATTCGTTCGGGAGTCGGTTATCAGTTTACAGACCAGGTAAGATTTCTCAGTGGCATTGGCTTTTTCAGACCCATCAATAACTCCAGTGTGATCCATCATGAACTCCGCCCTTTTCAGGAGCTGCGTATCGGACAAGATGTGGGCAAAACACGTATCGTAAACAGATTTCAGGTTGAGGAGCGATTCCTTAACAGAGTGGAAACCGGACAAACAGACCCTGTCTATATGCGATTTCGATATGCATTGAACTTCACATTTCCAGTTGCAGACTTCTCCGGAGTTGGAAAAAGCAACGAGCTACAGATCACACTGAGAAACGAACTTTTTATCAATGGTCAGAACAGCTCACAGGAAAAAACCTTTGATCAGGACAGGATAACACTTGGTCCTATCCTGTCTATGGAACAGTTTAGCTTTTTATTACTTTGGCACAACCAGATCTCTTCGCTTTCATACCAGGGTGGTTACAGATATACGAGCATTCTGGCCTTCCAGGTCTCCCAGCGTTTAAACCTGTAGCCTTTTCAAAAGAACAACTTGAGTGATGCCAGGACTATGGTCACCAAAATAAATATTCGGTAAGGTTTCTCCGGGATGAGCTTTATAATCTTAATCCCAACAAATGCCCCTACAATGATCAATGGCAACATTAAGAGATTAAATTTAAAGGTCTCCCATGTGATGGTATTCCAAATGGTGATATGAAAGGGTACTTTAAAAACATTGACCAGAAAGAAAAACCACGCTGATGTTCCTATGAAATTGTTTTTTGGTAATCCCATGCTAAGAAAATAGATCGACATTACCGGGCCTGCAGCATTCCCGATCATGGTGGTAAATCCTCCCAGAAAACCAGCAATCGAAGCAAAAAACAGATTATGCACAATTACCTTGGATCTGGTAACTTCTTGCCAAATGGTGATCCCAACACCAAATAAGATGACTATCGCCAGCAGCACAGTGAACTGATCTCCGTCTATGACATCACCCACCCATATACCTACAACCACGCCCAGTATTGTACTTGGAGCCAACTTGATGAGATAGCCAATTTCCGCGTGTCGGTTGTAGTAGCTTACACCAAAAACATCAGCCATCACCAACATTGGAAGCACAATACCCGTGGACTCCTTGGCACCAAATACGCTGGCCATAATGGGCACTACCAGCATTCCTGCGCCTGCCAGACCTGTTTTAGACATTCCTATGCAAAAAGCACAAAACAGGACCCATGCCAGGTTCTCAGGTGTAAGATGAAGGGTATTGAAAAATTCCAAAAATTCGCTTTATGCAAGCGAATTTATAAAGGAGAGGTCAATAACCAAGTGGATCCAATCAATTTAGCAAATGCCCCATCATAAGTCAGGAGTGTAAGTATTCCACCAAACTCATCCCCAATCTTAAAAAGTCACATCAGGATGTCAATAAATTGCTTAAGACTGAACGTGTCCATTCAGCGTGACTTTTTGCAAATCACGCCAATCCTCTTTCGGAATAATGACCGAATATCTACCCTTCTATCTCCTGTGTATTGAATCATTTAGATTAAAACCTCAACTTTTTTATAACAAAAGCACAATAAATTACGTTTTAAGTATGATTTTCTAAAAAATAGAAAGTTTTTTGCATTAAGGAAACCAATTAAACCGTCTTTAAGTTGTATTTCTTGGAGGTTACTTTCAATATTTATTGACTGGTATTATATTAAACCTTAAATTCGCGGTTCACAATTGATTTCTCTCCAAGAAACCGGTTGATGAATTTCGTAAAGCAGAAGAAAACACAGACAAAAACGAAACTAATATATGCGACAGCTCAAGATTACGCAATCAATTACCAACCGTAGGGAAAGTCATACACTTGAAAAGTACTTTACTGAAGTTAGTAATGTACCTATGATTACCCCTGACGAGGAGGTAGAATTAGCAAAGCGTATCAGAGAGGGTGACGAGCTAGCGTTGGAAAAACTGGTGAAGGCCAACCTTCGATTTGTGGTCTCAGTAGCCAAGCAATATCAAAACAGAAGTTTACCATTGAACGATCTGATCAATGAAGGAAACCTTGGATTGATCAAGGCAGCTAAAAAGTTTGACGAAACCAAAGGATTTAAATTCATCTCCTATGCAGTATGGTGGATCAGACAATCTATCATGCAGGCATTGGCCGAGCAATCCCGAATCGTACGTCTACCCATGAACAAATCTGGTGCTATCAACCAGATCAGAAGGGCATACGCGGAACTTGAGCAGCAATTTGAGCGTGAGCCGACAGAAGAAGAATTAGCTGATATCCTTGACATGAAGCCTAGTGAAGTACGAAATACACTGGGTGCCGAAGTAAAACAAATGTCGATGGATGCTCCTTTCGGAGAAGACGAGTCAGGATCATTGCTCGACGTATTGGAGAACGAAACTACAGGACCGACTGACGGTGCCCTTGTTTTCAACGATTCATTGAAGGTTGAAACCATGAGAGCGCTTTCTACCCTTACAGCAAGAGAGAAAGAAGTGATCATGATGAGCTTTGGTATCGGATACGACAACCCATATACACTGGAAGAAATTGGCGATGCCATGGGATTGACGCGAGAGCGAGTCCGACAGATCCGTGAAAAAGCACTACAAAAATTAAGAGAGCCTGGCAAAAACAGAAGACTGAAAGAATTCTGTGCCAGCTAAAAAATATTTTTTTTTGATTTTTTTACCCCGACTCACCGAGTCGGGGTTTTTTGTACCCAAATTATTCTGTCGGCACTCCTTATAAGGAAAATCGTTTGCTTCTGCCTTGTATTTAGTTAATTTTGGCCTCGCATTTTTCTAAACAACAAGATGGATTTACGATCAGACAGAATCAAAAACATGAAAGAGTCAGCTACTCTGGCCATGGCGGCCAAAGCAAGAGAGCTGAAGCAACAGGGAATTAATGTAATTAGTCTTAGTCTGGGAGAACCTGACTTTAAGACACCAGGTTACATCAATGAAGGTGCTAAGAAAGCAATTGATACAGGTAAATACTTTTCCTATCCACCAGTAAATGGATACCTGGACCTTCGTGAAGCCATCTCAAAGAAATTCAAGGAAGAAAACGGTCTCGATTATGGCGCGGACCAGATCGTCTTGTCCAATGGAGCCAAGCAATCTCTTGCCAACATCTTCTTAGCTATTCTAAACCCGGGTGACGAAGTGGTTATTTATGCCCCCTATTGGGTGACCTACCCTGCATTGGTAGAACTGGCTGAAGGTACACCGGTTGTCATAAAGGGAGGTATTGAGGACGATTTTAAAGCCACGGCTAAACAACTCAAAGAAGCCATCACGCCAAAGACAAAAGCGGTGATCTTCTCTTCACCATGCAACCCTACCGGATCTGTGTTCCTAAAGGATGAACTGGAAGCTATGGCTGATGTATTAAGAGATCATCCGGAAATCTTGATCATTGCTGATGAGATCTATGAGAAAATTAATTTCACCGGTGACCACGTGAGCATTGGCACACTTGAAGGAATGCAGGATCGTACTGTCACAGTAAATGGCTTTAGTAAAGGCTATGCGATGACCGGCTGGAGGGTGGGATACATTGGCGCACCCCTTTGGTTAGCCAAAGCTGCCAATAAAATCCAGGGGCAGCTTACGTCGGCTAACTGCTCAATCGCACAGCGGGCAGCTTACACGGCATTGACAGAAGCATCAGATGCTACGGAGAAAATGGCAGAGGCTTATCACAAGCGTCGTACATTGGTGTATGACCTGCTTAAAGAAATTCCTGGTCTGGAAGTAAACATGCCTGGCGGAGCTTTCTACTTTTTCCCGAACGTAAGCAACTTCTTCGGAAAGACTGCCAATGGTTCAGTGATCAACAATGCAGAAGACCTGTGTATGTATCTGCTTGATGAGGCAAAAGTTTCACTGGTGACAGGAGATGCCTTTGGGGATCCTGAATGTATTCGTCTTTCATATGCAGCTTCAGAAGAAGAACTGAAAACAGCCATTTCAAGTATGAAAGCGGCTTTAGCAAAAATCAGTTAAATGGCCTTTCAGTCGATTCAGGAAGTTCTCGAGGCATTCAAGAATCTTCGGGTGATGGTCATTGGCGACGTGATGATCGATGCCTATATCTATGGCTCCGTCAAGCGAATCTCTCCCGAAGCCCCTGTACCGGTTGTCAGTGTGACCAAAAGAGATAAAAGATTGGGTGGTGCTGCCAACGTGGCCCTGAATGTTCAGGCACTTGGTGCAAAGCCCATTCTATGCTCAGTCATCGGGAAAGACACTGACGGTCATGAATTCAAAGAACTACTCAGCGTACAAAACCTGAGTAGTGACGGTATTTTAGAGAGTGATCAACGGATCACGACTGTAAAAAACAGGGTGATGTCTTCCTCACAGCACCTCCTTCGGATAGATTCAGAGATCGAAACAAATCTCTCAAGTCAGGATGAAGAGTTCTTTGTTGCAAAACTTAAGTCCCTGATGGTCGATTGTGACCTGGTCATCTTTGAAGATTACGATAAAGGTGTACTTAATGCTTCGATTATCCGTGAAGTCATAGATGAAGCCAAAAAGCTCAACATCCCCACTGCCGTCGACCCCAAGAAGAAAAATTTCAACTTCTACAAGTCATGCTCTCTGTTTAAGCCAAACCTCAAAGAGCTTCGGGAAGGTCTTGGAATCGATATTGATCCGAAATCTACAGGAGAAGTAGAGCACGCTGTAGGGAAATTGAAAGAGCTCCTGAATTTTGAACAGGCATTGATCACGCTTTCAGAGTACGGAGTGTATTACCATTCTGATAAGGAAAAGGGTAGGCATCCGGCTCACCTCCGCTCTATATCTGATGTATCAGGGGCAGGTGATACTGTAATCAGCATTGCCGCTATGGCTTTGGCATTGGGATGTTCCTTGCCCTTTGTGTCCGAGCTGGCCAACCTTGGAGGTGGAATAGTCTGTGAATACCAGGGAGTGGTTCCCATCGATCCGGAAAGACTGAAAGCAGAATCTTCCAAGAATCCGATTTTGGAGAATTGGCTGTAAGTTAACTACTGGCAATCAGCTGGGATTTCTTGATTGTATCCACAAAAAACTTGACGTTTTCTGGTGGTGTGTCCGGATAAACACCATGCCCAAGATTGGCTATGTGTGGATGGCCATTAAACCTGCTGAGCATGTTCAAAGTCTCCTCCTCAATCTTTTCGGGAGTAGCATATAACACGCACGGATCCAGATTTCCTTGTAGCGTTTTATCAGGAAAAGTCCTTTTAGCCTCTTCAATGCTCATGTTCCAGTCCAGCCCAATCGTATTGCATGACAGGTCTTTCATATCCTCCAGGGCAAAGAATGCCCCTTTGGCAAAAACCGTGATTGGCACTTCATCAATCGCCTCACAAATCTGGCGTATATACCGCAAAGAGAACTCACGGTAGTGCTCCCTGGGCAACATGCCAGCCCAGGAATCAAAGATCTGTAGCATATCAGCCCCAGCAGCAATTTGTCCTTTCAGATAATTTATGGTGCTATCTGTGATTTTTTGAAGTAGCTGATGAGAGACTATGGGATCGGTATATAGCATTCTGCGCGATTTGGAGAATGTTTTGCTACCATGACCTTCAACCATATATGAAAAGATTGTCCATGGAGCTCCTGCAAACCCAATCAACGGTACAGCCCCCTGCAATTCCTTTTTTGTAAGCTCAATGGCATCAAGCGTATATCGCAAATCGTCAGCTTCGGCCACATTTAGTCGGTCAATATCTGCTAAGGACTGTATGGTATCAGGGAAAAAAGGACCTTTCTTTTCAATCATTTCATATTGGAGGCCCATGGCCTCAGGAATGACGAGGATATCAGAAAAGATGATCGCTGCATCCACCCCCAATATATCCACAGGTTGAATGGTAACCTCAGCAGCCAGTTCAGGTGTCTCTACCAGCTCTTTGAAGCCACTTAAGCTGTTCCTTACTTCTCGGTACTCTTTCAGGATTCTACCTGCCTGACGCATCAGCCACACCGGGGTTCGCTCTACCTTTTCGCCTCTTGCTGCACGCAGTACCAGATCATTTTTGATTTGCATCCTGCAAAAGTAACGATCCGTGCTGTGGCGATCCTAAAATTATTTCAATTTTAGCACCTACAGGATATTGAGATCCTTGAAAAGATCTGCCGCATACCTGACAAGAGCAGAAAGCACAAAGGCCCAGAAGGTGCCAAAGATCCACATCCACTTGAAAATGTCACTTCGCTCCACCCCCAGAGCGTTGGCAAAAAAAGCACCCCCTACAGGCGTGAGTAGTAATGGGGTGAGAAAGGCGATTCCCTGAATACCATATTTCTTCCAGATCCTGACAAAGCGCCGTCTGCTTGGAGAGAAGACAGGTTCTTTCTTTCGCTTACCAAACAGCCTCACCATTAGCAATCTGATCTGTGGCCCAAAATAACTAATAACGTAAACAGTCGTCATCATCCCAAGGGTAGTTAACACTCCGGTTAAAAGGATACTAAACCCATATGCGGCACCCATGGTTGGACCAAAGATGAATTTGAAGCCCGAAAGGGCATAAACCATAAGGTATTTTAACAGCTCAGACATAATTTGGAATAATTATACGTAATTCCTGTGGTTAGGTGATGATGCTAAAGTTAACTTTGCACGCTTTTAGTGAAATTAATAGGGTGATAATCATTGATGATTTGCGATGATACCCAAATCCTGAGAAATAGTCCATGAAACTCCTGCAAGAACTGATTAATATCCATGCTCCATCTGGCAGTGAATTCGCTATGAAACAATTTCTTCTGGACTATATCCAAAGGGAAGCTAAGAATTGGAAGACCAAACCTAAAATCATAGCAGATGATTTTCATGACTCAATAATGTTGATCTTTGGTCAACCCAGAACTGCTATTTTTGCCCACATGGATTCAATTGGCTTCACAGCACGCTATGAGAATCAACTGGTTGCTATTGGCAGCCCACATGTCGAAGATGGCATCGAGCTGAGTGGTGAAGATGCCATGGGACCTATAGCGTGCAAGCTCAAGGTGGATGAAGATCACAGATTGTTCCACGATTTTCCGAGAGCCATCGAACGTGGCACCACGCTGGTATTCCAGCCATCACTGAAAATATCCAAAAGCTATATAGAAGGCACCTATCTGGACAATCGACTGGGCATGTACAATGCCTTGAAAGTAGCCGAATCAATTGAGGACGGCGCCATTGTTTTTAGCTGCTTCGAAGAACATGGCGGCGGAAGTATCCCTATGCTTATCCAGTTCCTTTACAATGAATATCGCATCAAACAAGCCCTCATCTCGGATATCACCTGGGTGACGGACGGAGTGCCTCATGGTGAAGGGGTCGTAATTTCTCTCCGTGACAAAAACATCCCAAGGAAAGTCTTCATTGACAGGATACTCCAGCTGGCAGAAGAATCCGGCATCCCCTACCAAATGGAAGTGGAAGGCGGTGGGTCCAGCGATGGCAGGGAAGTACATCACTCACCATACCCGGTGGATTGGTGCTTTATAGGTGCCCCCGAGTCCAATGTACACTCGCCTAATGAAAAAGTACATATTAATGATGTCCAGGCAATGATTGACATGTATAAATACCTGGTATCAAGACTTTAACCATAAACATCTGTACAAAACTGACTTTTGTATATTTAAACCAAATTGAAGTAAAATGCTGAATCTCGTATTATTTGGTCCTCCAGGTGCCGGAAAGGGCACACAAAGTGAAAACCTGATAAAAAAATATCAATTGACCCACATTTCTACCGGTGATCTTTTTAGAAAACACCTCGGAGAAGGTACGGAACTAGGTAAATTGGCTCAGAAATATATGGACCAGGGCAACCTGGTGCCCGATGAGGTGGTCATCGGAATGGTAGAAGATAAAATCAAAGATCACCTCGATGGAAAAGGATTTATCTTCGACGGATTTCCGCGTACCGTGGCTCAGGCCGAATCACTTGATAAGATGCTTGCTGAGCATGGGCTGGCTATCTCGCTTATGGTATCCCTGGAGGTACCGGAAGACGAGCTTCGCACCAGGATCAAAGGAAGAGCCAAAACATCTGGCAGGGTAGATGATCAGGATGATGAAAAAATTACCAACCGCATCAAGGTATACCAGAAAGAGACTACACCGGTAGCTGCTTATTACAAGGATCAGTCAAAGTTTCACGGTATCCACGGGGTGGGCACCATCAGCGGGATTTTCGACGACATTTGCTCGGTAGTAGACTCCCATAAATAATGGAGTCAAATTTCATAGACTATGTAAAGTTCCATGCAAGATCCGGAAACGGTGGTGCTGGATCCACCCATTTCAGGAGGGAAAAGTATGTGCCCAAGGGAGGTCCTGACGGTGGCGATGGTGGCAGAGGTGGCCATGTCATCCTCAAAGGCAACTCCCAGCTGTGGACACTGCTCCACCTGAAATACAGGAAGCACGTCAGTGCTGAAAACGGAGGCAATGGCGAAGGACAAATGCGTACAGGGGCAGGTGGTGCAGATGTGGTGCTGGAGGTACCTATTGGAACCATAGCACGTGATGAAGAGACTGGCGAACCACTCATGGAGATTATGGAAGATGGCCAGACCGGGATTCTCCTGGAAGGGGGAATGGGCGGTCGTGGCAATGTCCATTTTAAATCATCCACACAGCAGGCTCCACGACATGCTCAACCAGGAATACCTGGTGAAGAAAAATGGATCATTCTGGAGCTAAAAGTACTTGCAGATGTAGGTCTTGTCGGTTTTCCCAATGCAGGAAAATCCACCCTGCTTTCAGTGATCTCTGCAGCCAAACCCGAAATTGGTGATTATCCATTTACCACACTCACACCAAACCTGGGGGTGGTGGCCTATCGGGATGATAAGTCCTTTGTGGTCGCTGATATTCCCGGTATCATTGAAGGTGCAGCAGAGGGCAAGGGATTGGGGCTTAGATTCCTTCGACACATAGAGAGAAATTCCGTTTTGCTGTTTATGATCCCCTGCGACACAGACAACATCAAAAAAGAATACGAAATCCTGATCAGGGAACTGGAAAAACACAATCCGGAGTTATTGGATAAACAACGCCTCCTGGCAATCACCAAATCGGATCTGCTGGATGATGAATTGGAAAAAGAAATGTCCAGAGAAGTACCCGATATTCCACATGTCTTCATTTCCAGTGTGTCACAAAAAGGCCTTGTGGAGCTCAAAGACATGATCTGGAGGTCGTTAAACTAGCATTTTAGGCAGGTTTGAATACCCAAAAATGGTATAATGGCCATTTTACGGATTACGATCTGTCATCTTGTCAGTTTCATGCTGTTTGGCAAAGAAATTGACGAATTGAATCAGTTAAAAGTAGGACTAGAGATGCAAAAGGACAAAGTGGAAGAAAACATCGAAAGCAAAAAAGAAGAACAAATAGAGGAGCAGTTGAATGAGGAATCTGTAAACCAGGCTGAAGCACAGCAAGAAGAGTCTGATGCTGAGGATACAGAAACTGAGACTGAAAAAGACGAGACTGAGCAACTGAAAGAGGCGCTCGATGAATCGAAGGACAAATATTTACGTCTGTATTCTGAATTTGAAAACTTCCGAAGGAGAACGGCCAAAGAAAGGATTGACCTTATTGGCACGGCAACAAAAGATTTGATTCTGGATCTTTTGCCTGTGCTGGATGACTTTGAAAGGGCATTCAAATCTCTTGATGAGAAGTCTGAAAAAGAATCAAACACGGCTAAAGAAGGACTGGAGATCATCTATCATAAATTCCGAAAAGTACTGGAACAGAAAGGTTTGAAAAAGATTGAGATCAAAGCAGGTGACAAATTCGATCCTGAAATCCAGGAAGCCATTACCCAGACCCCTGCGGGCAAGAAGCTGGAAGGCAAAGTGGTGGACGTGATTGAAAATGGATATTCACTGAACGACAAGGTAGTAAGGTTCGCAAAAGTGGTAACAGGAGCTAAATCATAATGGCAAAAAGAGATTATTACGATGTATTAGGGGTAAGCAAATCAGCTTCCAAGGATGAGATCAAGAAGGCCTACCGTAAGATGGCCATCAAGTACCATCCTGATAAAAACCCGGATGATAAAGAATCTGAGGAGAAGTTTAAAGAAGCTGCTGAAGCCTACGAAGTACTGAGCAATGACGAAAAACGTCAGCGCTATGACCAGTTTGGTCATCAGGGTGTAGGCGGAGCCGGTGGATTTAGCGGTGGAGGCATGAACATGGAAGATATCTTCAGCCAGTTTGGTGATATCTTCGGTGGCGGCGGAGGCAGTCCGTTCGACAGTTTCTTTGGCGGTGGCAGAAGCGGTGGCAGAAGGACCCGAAAAGGGACCAACCTGAGGATCAAACTGAAACTCACCCTGAGAGAAATTGCCGAAGGTGTAGAGAAAAAAATCAAGGTAAACCGACTCGTTGTTGATCCCAATACTTCATTCAAGAATTGTGGTACTTGCAACGGAACAGGTCAGGTAAGGAAGGTCATGAATACCATGCTTGGTCAAATGGTTTCAACTACCACATGTCCTACCTGTGGTGGTGCAGGCCAAACCGTGGACAAAAGAGGTTCAGGTACCGACAGCATGGGCATGAGCCGCAAAGAAGAGATCATCTCAATCAAGATCCCACAGGGTGTGGCCGAGGGCATGCAGCTTTCCATGTCAGGAAAGGGTAATGAAGTACCTGGCGGAGTTCCAGGTGATCTGCTGATCGTGATTGAAGAGGCGACTGACGATCAACTTAAAAGAGATGGCAACAACGTGATCTACGAACTCTTCGTCAGCTTCGTGGACGCAGCGCTGGGGACCACAGTAGAAGTGCCTACCATCAGTGGTAAAGTGAAAATTAAAATAGAGCCGGGTACCCAAAGTGGAAAGATCCTGAGACTCAGAGGAAAAGGCATCAAAGATGTAGATGGTTATGGTGTGGGAGATCAACTCATCCATGTCAATGTATGGACACCAAAAACGCTTTCTAAAGAGGAAACAGCCATTCTGGAAAGCCTTCGCGGAGCTGAAAACTTTGAGCCAAAACCCTCTAAAAGTGAAAAAGGGTTCTTTGAAAACATGCGTGAATTCTTCGGGGCTTAATATTTAGGCAACCTCACGGTTGATATTTCGTATCTACAACCATGTTGAGGATGATTTTATCAGCCACTTTGGTGCTGATTTTTTCAGTTGCGTTTGGGCAGTTAAAGAAATTTTATTCACTAAATGACGAAGTGGCGTTTGACACGGTTGCATTTTCGTTGCATGCCACATCAGGAAATTGCTTCGTAAAAGCTACTCCGGATCTTGCTGAAAGCCCATTGGTGATTTACGGCAATCCTGATCTGGAAAAGATCAATCCGTCTTTCAAATTTCAAATCCAAAAAAATACCTGTAGGGCTCAGCTTGACCTGCAGGAGTTTAGGTCTTCCAGCTTTGGCGATGGCCTCGTGTTTGCCATGCTCAGATCCAGCGAGGAAGAAAACAATTATTGGAAAATCCATTTTGATGATAAAAAGATCTATAAGCTGGATTTAAACTACGGAGTGGGCAATGCAGATATCGATCTTAGTAATGCATCTATTAAGTCGTTCAAGCTTAAGTCAGGTACTGCAGACATCAACGTAGACTACGACAGGAACAAACCCAATAAAATAGAAATGGACACATTCAAGGTCCAGGTGGATATGGGTACGTTCACTTCAAGTCATCTGGAATTAGCCAGAGCTAAACATATTATTGCCAATATCGGGTTTGGTCGAGCTTTGCTAGACCTGGATGAAGTCACCAACCAACGCTGTAATGTAAAGGCTTCGGTAGGTGCAGGAAACCTGGATATAATCATACCGGATAAAAACGTTCCCATCATTATCTACCTCAAAGAATCCCCACTTTGCGGTGTGAAGATTGCACCCGGATTTGAACAGGTAGAAAAGAATGTTTACGTCAACATGGCATACTCCTCCAAAGCCAGGGATTTACTTACCTTCAACATTGATGTGGCCCTTGGAAGCGTAAGCTTCTACTACAAAGACTGATTTTTGTGAATCAACACACCTCTCACAATGAGCAGCTGAGCCAAAATGTAAGTGGTCATGATGGAAACATCACTCAGGATCAAAGGGACATAAAATTTATCAAGGGCGATTAAGGTATCTGAAATCACAAACAAAATTGCCCCTGCTAGCACCAGGTAAAAGCTCATTTCACTTGTCACATGTCTTCTTATACTGGCTAGATAAGCCATCACCAAAATGCCGATGGCATATATAACAATCCCAAAAGTCAAATTACCAGAACGAGGAATTAAAACACTGAGGATCAGGATGCCATAAATCAAAAACGGAAGAAGATGTAAAGCCTTCAATTTCGGCTTTTGATGGGTCGCATGATAAAAAACGACACCATAAAAAATATGAGCAATTAAGAATGAGACCAGACCACCCAAAAAATACAGATCGCCGGAGCCCATCAACAACAGGTCACCGATCCAGCAGAAAAACAGGGAAACGGCGAGCAGCATCCTGGGAAGTGTAATCGTACCATCAGCATACCGATACAGATGATATATCAACAGGGGCATCAGTAGCGGCTTGGTATAGATATGCAAATCATGAATGTCGAAATACTGAGCGCCCACGTTTAACGCCCCGACGACCAGATAGACAGCAAGAATGACCCTAGGCATATTGTTTTTTCCTTTGATACATCAGAAAAGCAAAAGCAATCAAAGAAAATACGCCCGCCATGATAAATATGAATGGAAAGCGACCATGGTCTCCCTGAAAAGCCGTACCGGATATCAATGCGCCCAACCCTATTCCCACTTCAAGGAATATAAATAAGGTAGCAATCCCTTTGCCTCTTCCTTCCCCCGGACTCAGATCTATGGTCCAGGCAAAAATGGTCGGTGAGTTCAGACCATACCCTATACCGAAAATAAACGCCCCCGTAAAAAATTGAGCGGGTGTTGCGGAAGTGCCAATGATGGTCATGCTGACAAACAGAATAACTGTGCTAAACCAAAGTATTCGTTCACGCCCAAATCGGTCTGACAAGCGGCCACCGATGATCCTGACAATCAGTGAAGAGCCTGTAAAAACCGAGAAGAACAGTCCCTTGTTGTTGATCCCCAGGAAAGTGCTGAAGTCCGGAGAAAGCGTCAGTACAGTCCCGAAAGAAAAACAGGTAAGAATCATGACAATGGAGGGCACGAAAACGGCCGGCTCAAAAATGTCTGTCTTTTTGATTTTCAACAGCGAGAACTTAAAGCGCTCCTTGTTTTCAAGGGTTTCTTTCATCCCGGCCAGGATCCCTACCGAGAGCATGGCAAAGACGCAGCTGATATAAAACAGGCTATTCATCCCAAATTCCAGGTAAATCGTGGAGCCGATGGCTGGTCCGGCGGCCATACCAATCGTCCCAAAAAAACTGCTGATACCCAATGCCTCTCCTCTTTTTTTCGGGTCTACAATGTCTGCGATATAGGCGGAAGTGGCTGTGGGTTTAAAACCTGCAGAAAAACCATGAAAAAGCCGGACAAAGAAGAACCCAATGATGGTAGTAAGAATAGGGTACAATAAAGCAGCAATACCACTAACTACCGCTCCGAAAACCATTACCGGAATTCTGCCCCAGCGATCCGTGAGCTTCCCGCTAAAAGGCCTCGAAATGCCCGCTGTCAGCGTAAAGAGAGAAATAATAAGCCCGATATATTCTTCCCCTCCCATTCTGGACAAGTAGCCAGGTAGCTCCGGCAAAACCATCGTAAAGGATGAGAAAAATAAGAAAGAGCTAAAGCACAAAAGCCAAAACCCCTTCGAATACCTGGTAAATACGCTCATTCTTGCTTTTTGATTTCTAAAAGCTGCAGCAAAACTGCCAACTGCTAACTGCTTACTGCCTACTGCTTACTATCTACGCCTCTTCCTGATGCAACAAAAAGGTCTTGATGAAGTCTCCAATGTCTCCATCCAATACATTTTGTACATCCGTTCGTTCGTAACCGGTTCTGGCATCTTTCACCAGCTTGTAAGGGTGTAAGACATAGTTTCGTATCTGAGAACCAAAATCAATTTTTTGTTTCCCTGACTCTATCTTGTCCCTTTCTGCATTTCTCTTTTCTACCTCGATCTGGTAAAGCTGTGATTTTAGCATCTTCATGGCCCGTTCCCTGTTGGCAAGCTGTGATCGCTCCACTTGACAGACCACAACGATACCTGTTGGTTTATGCGTCAGCTGGACCTTGGTCTCTACCTTGTTTACATTCTGTCCTCCGGCACCTCCGGATCTGGAAGTATGTAATTCCACGTCAGCCGGATTGATGTCGATTTCGATGCTATCGTCAACCACCGGGTAAACATACACAGAGGCAAATGAGGTGTGTCGTCGTCCACCACTATCGAAAGGAGATATCCGTACCAGCCGGTGAACTCCATTCTCGGATTTGAGATATCCATAGGCCAGCGGACCATCAAACTCCAGGGTGACGGACTTTACTCCCGCCACATCACCGGCCTGAAAATCAACCTCTCGGACCTTGTAGCCATTGGCCTCGCCCCACATGATATACATCCGCATCAGGATGGAAGCCCAGTCATTGCTTTCGGTACCACCAGCACCCGGAGTGATCTGCAGCATGGCGGAGAGTTGATCCTCCTCACCGGAAAGCATTTTTTTGAACTCGAGGTCCTCAACTACCTGTAAGGCCTTTTCGTATGCAGCATCTACCTCATCCTCGGTGCCCTCTCCTTCCTGGAGAAATTCATACAGGGCTTCGAGGTCTTCCACATGTGAGATGACATCTTCGTATTGATCGGTCCAGCCTTTAATACCCCTGATGGTTTTCATGGTGGCTTCAGCCTTTTCTGAGTCATTCCAGAAATCCGGCTGCATCGTCACCATTTCCAAATCGTCTAATTCACTTTTTCGGTTATCGTAGTCAAAGATACCTCCTCAAGGCCGAGACGCGCGCCTTCAAGTCTTTCAACTGATCAGTTGTCATGATTTGATTTTTTTAAATTAAATTAGTTCTCTAAACTAGATCGCGAAGATAGCCTAACCGCCCAAATACTTGTTTTTACCAACCGTTTTTTTGCGATGAAAGTCAAAAGATTATGAGAAAGGAATTATTGATTTGCCTAACACTATTACTGGCTTTTTATGGGAAGGCGCAAACCCCGAATACAATTAGTTTCCAGGCCAACCTAACCACACCCGGGACAACCATTCCAGTTGCCGACGGGACATACAGCATGGATTTTGAGCTTTTTGATGATCTAAGTAATTCCATGTGGACGGAAACCCAACCTACTGTACAGGTGACCAATGGGCTAATCAATGTACAGCTGGGGTCGGTGACACCATTAGAAATTGATGACTTCTATCAACCGCTGTATCTCGAAATTACCATTGCTAGTGAAACACTTTCACCACAAATCGCTTTACAGGCTGTTCCTTTCGCCCAGACATCAAAAGCATTGGTAGGAACAGACAGTATTGTCTTCAGGATGCTCGATCAAAAAGCGGGGATTGTGGATCAAACCAATACCGCTCTTGGTTATTACTCTTTTACCAAAGAGCAGGGGAGCGGGTTTTTTAATGAAGCTTTTGGCACAGGTGCATTGGAAAGCAATAACGGCGGCTCACAGAATACAGCCATTGGATCTTATGCGTTAGGGAGCAACACAACTGGAGGTACTAACATTGCCATTGGGTACCAGGCATTAAATGCCAACACAATCAGCTCCAACAATGTGGCTGTAGGTTTCCAGTCGCAATTACAAAACACTGATGGTGTGGAAAATGTATCCCTGGGTAACAATACATTGAACGCCAATACTACCGGCTTTTACAATACTGCGATTGGTGCCAATGCTATGGAAGCCAACATTGATGGGCAGAGAAACGTGGCAGTTGGTTATAATTCGCTTTTTAACAATACTAGCGGACATCAGAATACAGCAGTCGGTGACGGAGCTATGGCTTTAAATACCATTGGTCAACAAAATGCTTCAGTAGGTGCTGCAGCACTTTTGAATAATACCGAGGGTAACAGAAACACAGCCGTTGGTCATGGGGCTCTTGCCGCCAATATCACATCAAGTGATAATACCGCCATGGGTTCTTTTGCGCTTGAAAAAAGTACAGGGACCGGCAACACTGCAATAGGAGGAAATGCCTTGAGACCGCATGTAAGTGGAGATTTCAATGTAGCCATCGGGTATAATACAGGAAGCAATGCAGTAGGTGTAGAACATGTTAATGGAAATTACAATACGCTCATTGGAACTGACGCCAGTGTGGGTGTGGATGGCTTGACCAATGCTTCTGCCATTGGATTTGGAGCGGTCGTTTCACAAAACAACAGCATGGTACTGGGAAATTCCAGTGTGAATGTGGGGATTGGAACTACCTCTCCTCAGAAAAAATTGAGTGTGGTTGGCGATATTCAGGCAAGTGATTCTGTAAAGGCAGATGTATTTGCTTATAACAGTCCAAAAGTTGGATTTTCTTCAATTCATAACTCAGCATTCAGTATTGCTTATAACTTAAATAATGTTTACTACACTTCTGGAAATTCAAATGGATTCTATAGAAGGGTCTATGGAGGAACAATTGGTGATGCTGTCATTCTTACCGGTACCGTTTCGTTGCCTCATGGTGCAAAAATCACAGGCCTCAGAATGAGAATGTTTGAGCAGGATGCAGGTACCTCAACCTCCGCTCAATTATACAGACACGGCGTGGATTTCCAAACAGAAAATCTAATTGCTACTACAAGCACAACCACTGATGTTGGAGCTCAGTTAATTTCAACCACAACAGTTGATCCAAGCTATGAAATAGTCGATAACGAAAACTGGAGTTACTATATAAAATTAGTAGTTCATTCTGGTGTGATTATGTATTACTATTCAGCTTCAGTTTCATACGAAATTGAAACTAATTAAAGAGAATAAACTAAAGTATGAATGATGGACACCTAACTTGTAGTTTGTAAAGTATATTTGATAAAGAGGCCTTTATGATATGTAAATATTTCAATAAATACTTTAACAATTCAAATGCAATTACACTTTTTTTCCTTATCTTGTGTCTCTTAATTTGGAGAGAAGTGTTGCCTTGATTTAAATCGCCTATGTTAAGATCTTTACACACCTTCTTTTTTACCTTTCTGTTTCTATCCTGTGCTTTATCCCAAAATATTATCATACGTGACGGTGATTTTAAGCAGCAGGACAATGGTGATATATACCTGAGAATGGTCATTGAGCAAAAAAATTCGCCCAGGGAGAGATATTTTGTAAAACTCTTCGCCTCTTTCAACGGTGGAAATTTTCAGCAACTTTCTGTCAATAGAGATGATGTAGCCCCGGGTGAGCCTGTCATCTTTACGCTAACACCATCCGATCTGGGGGGAACCGGTTCGCAGCTTCAACTAAAAGTGGAAATCGAAGCAACAACTTTCCCTTTAGTAGTCCGGGGAGACAGTAAGGTAAAAAAAGGAAAGAATCTGGTGGCTAGCTGGACCGGGTATAACTCCTCCGGACCATACAGAGTAGAGCTAATAGACAACATGGATCGGGCCATCACCCTGGCTGAAGAAAACGGTACGTCCATCAACAGGACACTTGACAAAGACATCGAGAAAGGAAGTTACACCTTGCGTGTTACCCCAAGAAATCGAGAAGCCTATGGAGAAATGGCCATTAAGGTGGCTGGTGGATTGAATCCGCTCTTCATCATTGCTCCGGTAGCTTTAGGCGGTGGAGCGGCTGCTTATCTGGTGCTGGGTGGCGGAGGTGAGGAAGATCCTCAGGGATTACCTGACCCACCTAATGCAGATGAAATTGGACAATAGCATTATATGATTTAGAAATTTACAGACAAATGAAATTTACTGGCCTTTTATTACTAACCTTTTGCTTGGTCTTTGCCTTAAAGGCACAGGTTCCAAGTGCAATTAATTTTCAAGGTAACCTCAGCGACCCCGGAACAGGCAATGCCATTGTGGACGGCTCCTATGACATGGACTTTGCATTGTTTGATGCGGATGTTCTGGGCAGTGAGTTATGGTCTGAAAGTCAACTTGGCGTTTCAGTTCAGGGTGGGCTGTTCAATGTGATACTAGGAAGTGTTAATCAGCTGGAACCATTCGTTTTCGATCAGCCTGTTTGGTTGGAGATTACTGTCAGTGGTGAGACTCTAAGCCCCAGGATAGAATTGGCCGCTACTGCTTACAGTATCAATTCTGCCAATACACAATCTTACGAATCACCCTATACAAGCATCCCATCGGTAGGACCCGCTTATATCGCTGGTGACACCAGCACTCAAAATTATCCGTATGGGCCTCCTACTATCGATTTAGCCATTGATGATAATGACACTGGATTTGATGTGTTGGGGGACGGTGATCTTTCTTTTTATACCAATGGACAGGAGCGTATGGTTCTTGATTACGTAGGTTCTTTATTTATGGGTACGCCAATCTCAGGTGGTTCAGGATTGAAATTTGAGATCAATTACGATGATATTGGAACAGATTGGGGTGGAATGTATATCAGCAATTCTTCAACCACTGCCAGACCATACTATGGATATGCAAATGGAAACGGACTCGCATACACTTACCTGGATGGTGCCGATGGAAACAAATGGAAACTTAACAACAACGGAATTCATTTAACTGTCCAACCAAATGGGAATGTTGGAATCGGAACCATCAATCCTCCCGAAAAATTAAGTGTTTCGGGAAATATTGCTTCCAGCGATACTGTAAAGGCGGATGTTTTCGCATATAATAGTGAAAAAATCAAATATTATTCAATTTCGCCAAGGGAGTTTAGAGAATACCAGGTGAACCACAATCCAACTTCAACTGCTACTTCCTTCCCTTATATCACAGGCTTTTACTATCTATATGGAACTGGTGGAACTATTGGATCAAGTGTTATTGATCTGCTTGCCCCGGTTCATCTGCCACAAGGAGCTATTATAAAGGATATTTCAGTTTATTTATATGACAATGATGCAACATATAATATCTATGGATCTTATTTGTATGGGGTACAGCTATCCAATGGGTCAGCTATTATTTCACCATCTATAGGTTCCCCTACAACTGAATCTACATCGGTACAGGAAATGACTTACATAGGATTGAACCATGTGGTGGATAATTCGGCAAATTCCTATTGGCTATATGTTTATATGCCAAATGCTGGAATTGGCTTAAGGATTTATGGTGCCAAAATTTCTTATGTCGAACCAGGTTTTTAACTAAGCTTTTTGAAATCTATTTTAAAAGTGAATATGGTAATATGAAATTTCAAAAACTTATATCGTTTATCATCCTGGTATTTGGATTCAATATTTCATTTGCGCAGAATTTTCAACTAAAATCCAGCTCATTCAACAATGGATTTGGTAAAGCTACAAGTGGCACATTCCAGCTAAACGGAGCTGTTGGTGAAATTTCATCAGGACCTTCTGCTTCCACAAGTTTTGTACTTAGTACCGGTTCAGTGAGTAACCGGGTTGCATCTGCTATAGATCCGGGATTGATTGCCCACTATCGTTTAGACGGAGATCTACTGGATGCTACGGGAAATGGATATGATGCCGAGGCTATTGGCACATTAGAACTAACTACCGATGTAGCAGGAATTGCCGATAAAGCTTATTACTTCGATGGCTTTGAGACCAAAGCTTATCATACTTTTGTCGAACCACTCAATCTAACAAACTTCACCGTTTCTGTCTGGGTCTACATTGAGAATCCATCAGCAACGTTATCGCAGCACATCATTGGTTTGGAATCATCAACCAGGCTATTTCAGATGGTCGCATATCAGGGTAACTTTGGGTTCTGGGAGGGGTCTTCTGATGGAACAGATGACCTGGGCTATGTCTCTTTGGGTCAGGTAACCGCAGGATGGCATAACTTTATTGTCACCTGGGATGGTACAGTAGTAACCGGTTATATTGATGGCACTGCACTTAATTACGGTGATGCTCCTACATCACTTAATTTTAATGTTGAAGAACTTAATATCGGGGCCAACAATGCATTTGGCGAATATCTGGAAGGTGCTGTTGATGAAGTGAAAGTTTTCAACTATCCACTAACCATTGCAGAGGTACAGGAACTGTTCTTTTCATACCCCCCCGCGCCTGTCGCTCCTCAAAATTTGCAAGCTAAAGTGATAGGTCCGGGATCAATCCAGCTCACCTGGGACGACGGAGCCAATGAATCTTACTATGATGTTTATTGGGAAGATCCTGATTTGCAATCAGGATACATTGAATTAGGACCGGATGTAACAAGTTATACTTTGACAGGATTAACCACTGACTTCGAATATTATATTGAAGTAGGGGCCGGCAATGATTATTTCGGGTACGATTATTCAATGATTTATCAAACCCCGGTCGACAAAGGGCCAACACAGGCGGCTCCCGAATATTTCACATTGGATGAGACAGTTACTATCCAGTTTTACCCACAACTATCATATCCGGTAGATGACTTAACAAGTGCCAGCAAAGTATATATGTACGCAGGTTTAATCAAGCCTGAGGATGTAGCATCCGGCGCATGGTCCAATAGTGTTGGCAACTGGGGAGTAGATGATGGAATTGGTGAGATGACGTACAACCTTGGAGTATGGGAGATCACCATAACACCACGTAGTTACTTTGGAGTACCAGACAACTTCGTAGCTGCCCAGATGGCCATCGTCTTCACCAATGAAGATGGAACTTTGCTTGGTAAAGCGGCCGACCTGGAAGATATCAAACTGGAGATTTTTGATCCGACGAATATTGCTCCTCTTGGTGGATTCCTGGATACCGATCCGTCTACAGATGTTTACCTGGACAACAGTAGTGCTTTTAGTCCGGGAAATCTGACGATTGAAGGCTTTACTGATTTTACCATAGAGGCACTGGTCAATTTTAATGATGCCAATCCAGGTGCCGGCGCATTCACAGACATTGTTACCCGAGGTTTCCATGATGGTAGTAATTATTTCCCCTATCACGGAGTTGTAGATTACTCACCTGATGGAGCACTCAGTTTCCCGGCCGGTCTGGTAAGTACAGATGTGAGTGGGTCGACAGTGCATTACCTTAATCCTTATTTGAGTGCCGATATCACAGGTACAAGCACTGGATACACGAACAATACATGGGCACATGTGGCTCTCATTTATACCACACCATCCACCGGCAATATGGATGTCTACATAAATGGTATCTACCAGGGTTTTGTTGAAGTGTTTGAAACCCCTTTGGTTGGCAACATGCTAAGAATCGGACAGTTTGAAGGTGGAGTAGACGAATTGAGGTTTTGGGGTGATGCCAGAACCGAAGAAGAACTGAGAGTCAACATGAAATCTGAAATCGATGCTGGTTCTGAGGGCCTGATTGGCTATTGGAAAATGAACGGTACGACTACATCGAATGATAGCGATTTTTTTATCAATGATGAAACCTCAAGTGGTAATGACCTGATTGTTGGTAATGCCGTCATTACGCAATTACCAGACCTGGATGTGATTACCCTGGCTGTCAATCCAAAAAGCATCGCCCAGACAGAAACCATTTCGGTCTCCTACACCATTGATAATATAGGCCAGGCGGATGCGGGTGCATTTGATCTGGATTTCTATATTTCTGCAGATCTGGTTTTTGACGGGACTGATACTCAATTAGGTAGCAGTGTCAATTTTGCTTCTGGACTTACCACTGGAGAATCTGTTTTCAACATCTTCCAGGCGCCGATCCCCGACGAAGGCACAATTCCTAACGGCAACTATTACATCATTGCTGTGCTTGATGATGTAAATGCTATTGAAGAGGAAAATGAAACCAATAACACTGCCTCAGTCGCCATCAACATCAACACCTCAAACATCAACAATGTCACCACTTCTATCACACTTGACAACTATTCATTTGCAGAAAATGCTGCTGTTGGTACAGTCGTTGGCGGTATCTTCTATGATGACCCGGATGAGGACCTGTTCGACATTACACTGGTGGCCGGTAGCGGAGATACGGACAATGGGCTTTTCCAGATTGTTGGCGGAGAGTTGATCACTGATGCCGTTCTGGATTTTGAAGTAGATCCCAGCTCCTACTCAGTAAGGATCCAGGTGGATGACAACAGAGGTGGGGTTTATGCTGAAGCCATCACCCTGACACTCACAGATGTGAATGACAATCCATCAAACATCAACCTGAGTGGCACAAGCATTGTTGAGGGAACCTATTCTGGAGGATCAGAATTTGTAATTGGAACTCTCACCACAGACGACCAGGATGCCGGTGATACTCATACATACATCATTTCTTCCGGAGGCACAGTATCTACTGGTTCAACCGTCGGAGTATTGTCGATCAATGGTAATAATGAGCTTATAGCATCAGGAAACTACAATAGAAACGACGTGACTGAGCTTAGTATCTCAATCAATTCAATGGATCAGGATGGTGGTTCTATCGACCAGCCCTTCACCATTACTATCGACCCTGCCGGGCTGGCCCCAACAGCCCTGCTATTGACAAACAATACCATCAATGAAAACCATGGTGCAGGAGCCACCATCGGCCAATTCTTTGCTGTAGATGGTGACAGCGATACACACACATATGCTTTAGCGGCAGGAGGAACTGATAATGCAGAGTTTTCCGTTTCACCTGCTGGTGAACTCACGCAAAACAATGAAAACCTGGCGGTTGGAACATACTCTATCAGGGTATCAGCAACCGATGATACGGATCTAAGCATTACAAGAACCTTTAGTATCGTGGTAATCAGTGATGCTGTAAGTGGTGTGATCAGTGTCGGAGGTAGTCAAAATAACTATCGCCTGATTGGTATTCCTTTTACCAACGCAAAAGTTGGAGACATCTTCACTGACCTGAGTAACGATAATAATTTCACTGATTGGAGAATGTTTAGCTATAATAACGGATCACTAAGTGAAATAAAGTCTACAACATCTACACTGAAAAACGGAGATGGTTATTGGTTTATCTCCACAATTCAGCAAAGTGTGGAGTTACCAGCTGGTAATGTGAACACAAATCCTACAATATCTAAATCACTGAATCAAGGGTGGAACCTCATCGGCAACCCATTTCTGACTACACTAAATTGGGCTACAGTACTCGATTACAATGAAAATATAGCTGGCTCAATCTCTTCAGGAGATGTGGGTGGGGAGATATTTACCTGGAATGGCACTTGGAACCAAACAAATACACTGGGAATCATGCAGGGAGGATTTGTAAATGTAAATACAGCTTCCAGTTCGTTTGTTTACCCTTCTGCTACAGCTTCGCTCGGATCAGCACGGACAACAACAAGCAGGTCTATCAGCAGTTTTTTTGATAACACTCAGGCATGGCAACTCTATCTGAATATTGAGAGTAAAGGAATCAGCTCCAATATCTCTGGTGTGGGCTTAAATGAGTTATCCATCGATGGAAAAGATGCATTGGATATTGCTCCACCACCAACCCCAGCCATCTTTGATCCGCTCCAGTTGACAGAAAAAGCTACAGGGTTGACCAAAAACATCAAAGCAGTCAATCATTCGGTATTCTGGGATTTTGCCCTCACCGGCACCCAGGAAACCACAACAATCACCTGGGACCAAAATGTAGCCAGTCAATTGGATGAACCACTGATCATTGCGTTATTGCCACAGGGCGATCTGTATGACATGGGTTCTAGTGGAGAACTGACCTTCAAACCTGAGAAAAATCAATCGGTGATGGTTGTTTATGGTGATGAGCTTCCTAAAGAGCTGCTCTACAATGCCATCACAGCGTATCCTAACCCGGCAGATCAGGAAGTAAACTTCCGGTTCTATGTGGACAATGAAGGAAATGTACCTGCCGCCATTGAGTTTTACGATATCAGTGGTCAGCAGATAGGTAGCATAGATCAAATGGTGACCGGTGGCCAATGGAACGAGATCAACTACAAAGTAGCCACACAAGACCTGCTCAAATCTGGGATCTACCTCTTCAGGGTGAAATATGACGACTTTGAAAGCGCAGTGAAGAGACTGATTATTAAGTAGGATTCAGAAGTCAGAAATCAGAAGTCAGGAGTGCTTTCTGGCTCCAACATTCTGATTCCTGACTCCTGATTTCTGATTTCTAAAAATTTTGGCAAAGTATTTGCATTACTCTTATTTGTACTGTAAAAACTAAAATATTTAACTAACAATTGTTATCTTTATCTAGCCATATTGTTTCCCTAATAAACTGTGGCTTAACGGATTTAGCAATAAAACCAACAAGATTATGAAACGGTTTATCCTACTCGCTTCTTTTATTTTCCTTGTTGTTTTCGCGCAAGCGCAGACAAGCTCCGTTACTACACAGGTCATCCCGGTTCATTTTGAATCTAAGGACAATCCTACAATAGTAAATATCACCAGCCCCGAATCGCTGGTTCAGAAAAGTCGTGGTTTTGCACGTGTGGAAGGTACTTCCATCAGGATCGAAGGTAATGTCCAGGATCAGGATGGAGTCAAAATGATGACCATCAACAATAGTTTGATCCAGGTAGCCATGAATGGTAGCTTTGGTCACACCATTGCCATCAAACCAGGTGAAAACATCATCAACATTGCTGTCACAGATGGAAAAAACAATGTTCACAACGAAGTACGTACGGTGAAGAGTGAAGCCGCCATAGCTAAAACTACTTTTGATGCAGCACTTGGCTCTGAAGTAGGTACCTACTACGCCCTGATCATCGGTGTAAATGATTATTTAGATCCTGAAATTGTAGACCTTGACAATCCCATCTCAGATGCAAGCGCGTTAAAAAAGGTACTACAGGAACAGTATATTTTCGAAAATGAAAACATCAATTACATCGAGAACGCTACCAGGGCTCAAATCAATGATGCCATGGATGCTCTTGCCCGCAAAGTAAAACCCAATGACAATGTCCTGATTTTTTATGCAGGCCATGGCTATTGGGATGAGCAAGCTGAGATCGGATACTGGATCCCTGCAGATGGTAAAAAAAGAAGTACAGCTGACTGGTACAGGAACAGTACGCTGACAGACCAATTATCTGCTATCAAGTCTAAGCACACCCTGCTTATCGCAGATGCTTGTTTTTCAGGAGGTATTTTCAAAGCCAGAGCTGCCTTTATGGATGCTTCACTGGCCATCAACAAGAAATATGAGTTGGCCAGTAGAAAAGCCATGACCAGTGGTACATTGACAGAAGTGCCGGATAGAAGTGCTTTCCTGAAGTACCTGGTAAGAAGGCTTGAGGCTAACACACAAAAATATCTTTCTGTGAGTACGTTGTTCTACAGCTTCGAAGAAGCCGTAATCAACAACAGCGATGTACGGCCACAATACGGTACCATCCAGAAAGTGGGTGATGAAGGTGGTGAATTCATCTTCATTAGAAAGGATTAATTAGCATCTGACACTAAAAACTTATATTTTAACCTGATGAAACGGTCAAGCACAATTTCCGTCATCAGGTTTTCTTTTTTATGCTACCTGACTATTTTCTCGATCCTCGTCTGTGCCCAGGACAGACCAAAATGGACGGATCACAGCACCCGCGACCAGGTTTTCCCTCCGGATCAATATTACATTGGATTCAACTCCTCTGAGTTCCGAAAGGGTGATGACATCCCATCAGTCACACACTATGTAGAAAGTCTGGCCAGAAATGAGCTTTCAGAGGTACTTTACCAATCCATTAATAGTGCATCTCAGATCAGGGGTGACTATCCCAAGTCCAGCTTCACCAGGACCACCATGGAAGGTTGTGGTATGGAAACCCAATCTTTTCTTGACGAAAAGGATGGAGTAGCCTTTGGCATTGCATCGGTTCCTATTCGCTCCATGAAAACTTACTTCTACAAGAAACTTAGTGATGAAATGGATGAGATAGAAAGTAAGATTGCCATAGCTGACAGGATTTCAAATAAAGGTGCTGCCTATGCCAGATTCATGGAATTGCTCAACGAACTTGATCGCATCAATTCTGACAGGCTCCTGATGAGAAACCTGGGTGTAACCAACGACGTGGCCCTCATGACAAATAAATGGGAAGGCTATAAAAACTACGTGGAAGACCGCGCAGAAGAACTAAGAAACGTAAAAGAAATTACCCTGGAGGAAGCAGCGTTTTTCATGATTGAAAAGCTGGTTTCTGAGCAAGACCTGGAGAACCTGATTATTCGTCTTCAGCCGGTTACATTCAAAAGCACGGAAATAGCCACCGAGTTTTCATTAAGATTTAACCAATTGCTTTCCTATGACCTGCTAAAGAAAGGCGTGAAAGTAAGAACGGGCAATGCCACCGACGCCACCAAAGTTCTTGCAGGTACCTATTGGCCAAGGGTGGATAAAGTACAGGTATCAATGGATTTGGTGGAAGACTTTGGTGATGGTATGGACCTCACGATAGCGAGTGGTGCGGTTTATGTTCCGATGGCTGCACTGGATGCCGAAAATCTACACTATGAAGTAGAAACCAGCAACAGGGCCATGCAAAAAAATACGCTCCTAATGAACCGCATTACCAATGGGGGTATGGATGCTCAAGTCTCTACGCAAAAAGGTACTGAAGCCCTGGTTTTCAAGGAGGGAGAAAAACTGGAGTTATTCATTGAGGTAAACAGACCCTCCTACGTAAGGCTGATGAATGTATGGAGTGACGATCAGCAGTTGCTTCTGCTGGACAATTATTATATAGATGAGGAGAATATCAACAAAAAAATTCCGCTGCCACTGGAATGGGTGACAGCCTGTCCTTGTGGCACTGAATATATCCAGCTGTTTGCCCGTAGTGAGCCTTTTGAGTACCTCGAGGTAGAAACGGAAGATGGGTTTGATTTCATCACTGAACCCCTTGAAGAAACTGTCAACAAGAGCCGCGGATATAATATGGTAAAAAAGCCAGGGTCTTATATTGCTGAATCTACTATTGTTGTGACTACCCTCGAATCCAAAGAAGAGTAAAAGTAAAAAGGGCTTACACCCTCTTTACTGTTTTTATCACATACCCACACTACACACTCAACCAACTATTCTTAAAGACCCCGTACAGCTCAGAATGGTTGGGAATCAAAAATCAAGCTTGTAACTCAGGTTAGGAAAAATGCCCAGCTGAGTGGCTGAAAAGATCGCGTCTTCCTTGGGGATATAAAATTTACTATACACATTTTCGACTCCCAGTACATTTTGCACATTGATAGAAATGGTATAGGCTGTTTTCGTTTTATTCTTTTTATACGACACCCCAAGGTCCAACCTTTTATAGTCATCCATCTTTGCTTCAAAATTCCTGTTGTAATCCCTGACGGTATAGCCCTCACTTCTGGAAGCCTCTATGTCAATAGGAGCCTCCCGCTTACCACCTGCATAAATCACCCGGACATTGACATTTAAAGTGCTCATCGGACTACCTAATTGGAATTCTTTGCCCCCAACAAAATTGAAAATGTAGTTACCGTTAAATCGGGTATCTCTTTGTATTTTATCTACACCCGAGTATTTGGATTCATAAAGTGAAGCAGTCACCATAAAATAATGCTTGTTGGCAAAGAACTTGTCAAGCGTAAACTCTACCCCATAGTTCTTACCAGTCCCATTATTGGTCAGAGGAAAGGAGGTATATCCATCATAAGTATTGAGAGCCGAAAAAGTTCTTTCACCCGCATTAGTAGTGGTATCGTTGCCCCATACGGGCACATCAAAGAGATATTGATAATAAACCTCTGTTTTGAACCTCAGATTTCTCCCCAGCATCTTTTCATACCCAAGTACTCCGTGTGCAGCACGTGTGAACCCCAGATTTCTATTGTGTGCGATCTCTCCATCTCCTTCAAATACATCCCTGGCCATATACAGCGCCAGTGACTCCATTCTGCTGTGCAAACCAAAGCCACCGGTAAATATAGAACCATCTGCCAGCTCGTATTTATACCCAAGCCTCGGTTCAATATACGTTTTACCATTGAGTAGAAAATGAGAAACATGAAATCCGGTATTGATTGTCAGGTTATGGGTAACCCTGTGCTGCCATTGCCCAAAACCCTGTATAAAATATGTGTGGTCCTTATCATCCAGGGTGGACACATACATGCTATCTTCCTTGATCCATTCGGTGCTCTTTAGATTGTAATTTAGCTGGCTAACAATTCCTCCAACTCTTAGGGTGTTTTTAGCATTAAACTTATGATTGACATATGCGGAGATTCTGGCAGTGGTCTCTGTTACATCTTCGGTTTCAAGTGTCCGCACATTGAGGGTATCAAATTGATAATCAAGATTGTAACCCGTCAGCGATACAATGGATTCGATATAGGTGTTTGGGGACAGATAGGCCACATGCGTGACACCAGTAGCACCCATGTTGTGGACATTGCTGTCTGAATATGGCTCATCAAACACTGGGTCAGGAATATAGGTATAGGTATTATTTCCTCCCAGCCCCCAGATTGAGAAAGATCCTGCTTTCTGAGTAGCTAAATGGATCTTAAAAGAAAGATCCTGAAAAGTCACATCCTCCTGATCACCCAGAATGTCAAGTCCAACCTTGTCGAAGAGGGCCAAAGTAGAATATCTGTAATTGACCAGGTAGCTGGATTTGGAATTTTTTCCTACAGGCCCTTCAGAAGCAAGTGCTAACCCAAGTAACCCAGCCTGGAATGAATGTTCATGTTTATCAAAATTGCCCTTTCTCATGTTCAGGTCAAAAACACCGGAAGTCACATTTCCATATTGTGCAGGAAATGCTCCAGTAAAAAAATCGGAATTAGAGAGCACATTGGAGGTGAGCATACTGATCCCTCCTGCCGAAGAGCCAATACCTCCAAAGTGATTGGGATTGGGGATCTCCACACCTTCCAGCCTCCAAAGCATTCCCTTGGGGGAATTTCCACGAATCACAATTTCATTCATTAAGTCATCACCTCCGGTGGTAACACCAGCCTGAGATAAAGCTGCTCTGGCCGGATCATCAAATGTGGCAGCATATCGTCCCAGCTCTTCCACGCTCAAAGAGATGGCACTCACGGTAACCATATCATTCAGTGCCCGGCCTTTTTCCTGCTTGTCGGCTACCACTTCGATCGCGTCCATTTCTACCAAAGCTTCTGTGAGCTCCACCTCAATTACAACTTCCTTGCCGGTGCTAACCATGATATTCGGGAGTGTTTTCCCTTCATAGCCGATGGATGAGATAGCTAATGAGTGACGTCCTACGGGCACCTGCTGAATCCTGAAATAGCCATTTACATCAGTTATCCCACCAATAACAGGGGAAGAATTCAACACGACCACAGAGGCACCAATTACAGGGGTTTTAGCCTGTTGATCCACAATCTGTCCTTTAATTGTTTGAGTAAATTCCTGTGCCTTGACAGCCGAGAATACAAGCAAACCAAGGGTTAAGTAGATAAGTTTTTTCATTGAGTCAAGTCCTTTTATTTTGAGTTTCTGGTTAAAAAGACAATAAACCTTTCAACAGGTTTCTTCCAAAATGATTTTTTCTTAAAAACGGTACGACCGAATAAACAGCTTAACGTTTTAAAGATCTGGTCAGAGGACAGCGTAAATGACTTGAATCCTGTTTAAACAAATTTGAAAACCTTGTTACCTTTACCTATGCTCCTTCCCTATTTTCAGGACAAAGAATTTGAAGCTGGTTGCGATGAGGCCGGAAGAGGTTGTCTGGCAGGTCCTGTAGTAGCAGCAGCCGTAATCCTACCGAAAGACTTTCAACACGAAACCCTCAACGATTCAAAACAGCTGACTGCTAAGGAGCGATTTGACTTAAGGAAAGAAGTGATAAAGTCAGCCATTACCTACGGCGTTGGGGTGGCTTCTCCCGGAGAAATTGATGAGATCAATATATTAAACGCCAGCTATCTGGCCATGTATCGCGCCATCGACCAGCTAAAACAAAAGCCTTCTTTTCTTTTGATCGACGGAAACAGATACAAAGCCCACAATGACATTCCATATGAATGCATCATACAGGGTGATGGGAAATATTACAGCATTGCAGCAGCCTCTATCCTGGCTAAAACCTACCGCGATGAGCTGATGAAGCAAAAGGCCATTGAGTTTCCTGGTTATAGCTGGGAGACCAATTTTGGATACCCTACAGGAGCGCATCGTGACGCCATAAGAGAAAAGGGAATCACACCACTTCATCGAAAATCTTTTCAACTACTCCCAGCACAGCTCGAATTGTTCTGACTTCCTGTAAATTAGTAGAGTGTATAATCCTACGATCAATAAAATCACTGATCTCCAGGAGATCAATAGATTTATCCGGAAATATTCCTTCGGCCTGATCATCAACACCAGACACAATACACCTCTGGCAACTCACCTCCCTTTCCACAGTCGAACGGAAAATGGAAATTTGGTAATATATGGTCATTTTGCCAAAGCTAATAAGCAGTGGCAAAGCCTGGAGTCGGGCAAAACACTGATCATCTTTTCAGAACCCCATGCTTATGTATCGCCATCGCACTATGACCATGAGCAAAATGTACCTACCTGGAACTACTGTTCAGTGCAATGCTATGGAAATGCAAAGATCATTGAGGATGAAAGCAAATGTCTCGAGCTAATGAGGGACCTGATCGAGGCGAATGATTTGCCATACCTCAGCAATTGGGACACAAAAATCGGGGATGATTACAAATCAAAAATGCTGAAAGGTATTGTCATGTTTCGCATAGACGTGGAAGACATACAGGCGAAGTATAAGCTTAGTCAAAACAGAAGCATCAATGAACAACAAAGGGTCAGTGAATACCTTGTTCAACACAGCGACAGCAATGCCAGGGTGATTGGTGAGATGATGTCTAAGAATCTGGAAATGTCACAATCATGAATATCGTCGAAAGACTAGCCAGTCAGCAAAACAGAAGAGATCAAAAGCCAAACATTGAATTGGGTCGGGAGATTGCCAGGACAGGAGACATAAAAGCCATCAATGAGATCAGGTCTTTATTGACAAACAAAAACACTTCCATTAAAGTACTGGCAGACCTGATCAAATCCCTGGAATCAGTTGGTGAAGTCGCTCCGGACCTCATTGCAGATCTTTACCCTCAGATCATCACACTCATCGATCACAAAAAAAACCACATTGTATGGAGGACCATGTGTGTCCTGGCTCTTATCGGTCCATTCAACCGCCAATTGGTTTTTCAGGATCTCTCCAGAATTTTAGATATCATGGATCAGGGAAGTGTGGTTACCAGAGATCATGGGATCAATCTGTTGATTGACCTCTATAGCCAGAAAAAATATCAAAAAGATATTACCCCACTTCTTGAAGAACAGCTACTCAAAGCACCGGATAACCAACTAGGCCAGTACACCGAAAAATGGATGAAAGTCATTGCAACTTCTGACATAGAAAAATTGTTGAAGATCCTGAATGGAAGGCTCCCTGAGCTTACCAATGAATATCACAAAAAAAGGATTGATAAAAACATTCGAAAACTCGTAAAGCAAATCAGCAATTGAAGAAAAAGGAATGCCCATCTTGTGCCATGGAAGTAGACGCCGGCGCCAAAGAATGTCCCATATGTAATTATGAATTCACTGACCACCCGGTCAGCTATAAATGGATCGCATTTATACTCGCACTTTTACTTCTGCTTTATTTTATCCTGTAAAAAAAATAGAGTCCCCGATTTCGAGAACCCTATTTAAACTAGTGTATATGAAGAGGATTATTAATGTTTTTCAAAAGTAATGTGCCAACTGTTAACCGGAAAGCATACTTAACAATCATTAACGGCCTTCTTTAGAAAAATTTCAAAATCTTATGTTGTTGGTTGATTTTTTACTTAAGTGGTTTCATCTGGAGATACTCAGGAAAAATCAAAAGGTTACAATTCTGTTTTCATCAACCAAAATATATTAATGTGTCTATCTTTGCCACCCGAAAAACCTGATGAATGAAGATTTCTGCTTCTCTCTATTCCAGTAAAGAAAGAACACTCCCCAACCTGGTCAATGCACTCGATAAATGTCATATCGATTATTTTCATATCGATTGCAACGACAACATGGACGTGTTTAAAGACATTGATGAGATCAAAAAGATTAGCAAAACTCCTATTGATCTGCACATTATTTCCGACCGACCGGAGGACTATCTCCCATTGATAGAAAAACACGGTGTGGAATATGTCACTTTCCAATACGAAAATATTCCCACCAGACTGGAATTGCCCAAACTCCCCGGCACACGATGGGGATTGGCCATTACTTCTGATACCTCCATACAGGTATTCGAGGACTACAAAGATTCATGTGACTTTATTCTCATGATGACCACCACTCCCGGCCAAAGCGGAGGTAAATTCAGAAAGGAAAATTTCAAAAAGATCCGGAAATTCAGGAATCAGTACCCTGACAAAAAAATCTATGTTGATGGGGGCGTAAATGATGAAACCGGATTTATCCTTCGCATCCTGGGTGTTCACTCGGTTGTTTCGGGATCTTACCTTGTCAACCATGAGTCTATCGGAGAAGCATTGTTGCACCTTCGCTCATCGATCATCCATTCGGACTTCAGGATCAAAGATTTTATGATTGACATTGAAGATGCACCCGTCCTCGATATGGAATCCACAAAGGTCAAAGACATCATTAAACAAATCGATGACTTTAATCTTGGTTTTACACTTTTGAAGAATTCCAATGGGAAGCTTGCCGGGATCTCCAGTAATGCAGATGTGCGTAAAGGACTTTTAAAGCATCTGGATGATTTCAACGCCATGAAATTAGAAGATATCGTGAACACAAATCCGGTATCAATTTCGGAAGACGCCACCATCTCAGAGCTCCTTCAAATGATCCAGTCGAAAAGCTTTCTGATCTCTTATTTACCTGTGGTCAATAGCCAAAATACATTGACCGGGGCACTTTCATTCATCCATTTAATACGAAGTGAATCATGATCATACACCTCAAAAAAGACATTGCTGACGAAAAAGCAGCCAGTCTGGGCCAATCAATGGAAGCCATCCATTTCAAATCTGGCGACCAAAATATACTGGTGACAGCAGCCAAGGTGAAAGAGTTACCAAAAGAAGCTGCTCCCCATACAGATGAATTTTTTCCGATGGAATCGGATATTCAATTGGCTAGCAAAACGTACAAGGACGGAAAACGATCCATCCAGCTAGGCAAAAATTCCATCGGTGGTGATTCCAACAACACCATGCTAATTGCAGGGCCTTGTTCCATCGAATCATGGGATCAAATCACCGAAGTGGCCGAGGTGCTGAAAAAAAACAACATCACCACCCTACGTGCGGGCTGTTTCAAACCAAGAACCTCACCTTATACCTTCCAGGGACTTGGTGAGGAAGGCATCAAGATGCTGGTAGAAGTGCGTAAACAATACGGATTCAACATCATCACCGAGGTAAAAGACAGCTCACATGTCGACCTGGTCATTGAGAATGCCGACATCGTTCAAATAGGCGCCAAAGCCATGTACGATCAGAGTATCCTAAGAAGATGTGGAGAATCCCGAAAGCCTATTTTACTAAAAAGAGGTTTTGGCACCACCCTTCAGGAGTTTGTTCAGGCTGCAGAGTTTATTCTATCAGGTGGAAATGAAAATGTAATCCTTTGTGAACGTGGTATCCGGACCTTTGAAACCAAAACACGCTTTACGCTCGACCTGTGCGGGGTTGCATTTCTCAAGGAACATACCAACCTGCCGATCGTGGTAGATCCTAGTCACGCCATGGGGTATCGATATGGAGTGGCAGACCTTACCAGAGCCTCAGTAGCCATGGGAGTGGAAGGGTTACTGATAGAGTGTCACCCTACCCCGGATAAAGCCAAGTCTGACGCCGCTCAACAATTGAATCTAAGTGAGTTTCAACAAATGTTTGATACACTGCAACCAATTGCTTCAGCCATTGGCAGAAAAATGATCTGATGGATAAAATATTTCCTGAAATAAAAATGTTGATCCTGGATGTGGATGGGACACTCACCGATGGTGGCGTTTACATTCAGGAAGATGGCAAACAATTTAAAAAGTTTAACTCACAGGATGGCCTTGGAATCAAGCTGGCCATCAAGGCAGGGATAGATGTTGGGATCATCAGCCACAGCTTGATCACAGAAATGGTTACCGCCAGAGCCAAAATGTTGGGGTTAAAACATTATTATGTCGGACAAAGACCCAAACTGGAAGTGCTGGAGGAGTGGCAAAAAGAAATGGGTATCGACTTTCAACAGATTGCCTACATCGGGGATGACGTAAATGACCTCGACATCATGGAACAGGTGGGTTTTACTGCTTGTCCTGCCAATGCCATTGACAAAATTAAGTCCATTGTAAACGTGATCCTGACCAAAAAAGGTGGCGAAGGAGCTGTAAGGGAGTTTATAGATCGTTATCTGCTAGACTAAGCTCTTCCAGGGTTCTTATATATTGGGTAAAGTACATGATCGGCATGGACCAAAGTTTTTCTTTATGCCCACTCGAGAAAAAGCCAAAATGTCCTAATTTTTTGATGCGAAGATCCCTGGGTCGAATGTGCTGGAACGTAGTGACAGCATTTCCATAGTAATGCATGATCTCTCGTGTAGCTGCTACAGGAGCCATGATCCTGTCATCTTCCACATTGACAAAATGAATGGGGATACGCAACCTGTTAAACTGGTCTACAATTCTTTGGTCGCCTTGTAAAACCCCCTTGGGGTGCAATCCCCACTTTCTCCACTCACGGGTCACTTGTAAAGGCAAATGTTCACCGCCCCCCAGCAGCCAGCCGGGCATATAGCCATAAATTTTATTGGCTATGGGTAAGCCGACATACCAAAATAAATTAACGACCACCTTTGGCCATCCGCTCCAGAATCTTTTTGATGCTGTTTGCGTGCAAACAAAATATGCGGCGGTAACAGATTTTGCATGCTCAGCTTTAGGAAAAACCTGCCCGGCCACACTGTGACCAATCAAAAATACTTTTGCATAACGACTTCTACCCCACCTGAGTGCTTCATTCATGTCATGACTCCCCCATTCCGACATATTGGATTTATCCTGCTTTATGTGGTGATTGAGTGAAGCTCCAATACCTCGGTAGTCGAACGTAAGTACGTCAAAATCAAAGTTTTGCGAAGCAAACTGTGCAAATTTTCTATAGTAATTCTGTGGGACCCCGGCAGCAGGAGCCACCACAATAAGGTTCAATTTGGGTGAACTTGTTGAATAAAGATTGGCAGCTATCTGTACTCCGTCAAGCGTATTTAGTTGAATATTTTTTGCTTGCTGCATGCCATTGTTTTGCCGAATTAAAATGCTTACGATGCAAATGTAAATAATAGTTTAAATTCACTTAATTTGGATAAGCAGCCATTTAGAATATTTTTGTATCCCAAATAATAAACACGAAATGAGCGTCCTCGTAAATAAAGCATCTAAAATCATTGTTCAAGGGTTTACCGGTTCCGAAGGTACCTTCCATGCTTCTCAAATGATAGAGTATGGAACAAACGTAGTTGGAGGTGTCACTCCAGGTAAAGGCGGACAGACCCATCTTGATAAACCTGTATTTAATACTGTAAAAGAAGCAGTAGAAAAAACCGGGGCAGATACTTCAATTATTTTCGTTCCACCTGCTTTTGCTGCCGATGCAATGATGGAAGCTGCCGATGCTGGCATCAAGGTGATCATCGCTATCACAGAGGGTATCCCTGTAAAAGACATGATCCAGGCCAAACCTTATGTGAAGAAAAGAGGAGCTGTATTGGTAGGACCCAACTGCCCGGGAGTCATTACTCCTGGCGAAGCTAAGGTTGGCATCATGCCTGGTTTCGTGTTTAAGAAAGGTAACATCGGTGTGGTATCAAAATCAGGAACCCTCACCTATGAGGCTGCTGACCAGGTAGTGAAAGCTGGATTAGGCATCACCACTGCCATCGGTATCGGTGGAGACCCGATCATCGGCACATCGACCAAAGAGGCCGTCCAGCTTTTGATGGAAGACCCGGAAACAGAAGGAATTGTAATGATTGGTGAGATTGGTGGAAATTACGAAGCCGAAGCAGCCCGATGGATCAAAGAAAATGGCAATAAAAAGCCAGTAGTCGGATTTATCGCCGGACAGACAGCACCTCCGGGAAGAAGGATGGGTCATGCTGGAGCAATCATTGGTGGAAAAGATGATACTGCAGAAGCAAAGATCAAGATCATGAAAGAGTGTGGCATTCATGTAGCATACTCTCCTGCTGACATCGGAGAAACCATGAAAAAAGCCATTTCCTGATACATTTGATCAGGACTAAACAAAATAATTTTATTTACGTATTTGGAATAACGAATGCAGGCTTGTACGTTTGCATTACCAAATCGAGCAATCGATTTATTGAGAAGTGCTGAGAGACAGGCTCTGTGAAGCACTAGCAACCTCCCCCCAACCATTGGGAAAGGTGCTAATTCCTGATAGATAAATTGATTAAATTATGAAAAACACACACGAATTCACTGACGATGCCTTTGCCCATTTTGGCAAAGTGGCATTGCTTACCCCTTCCTATTACCATTTTAAGATCAACAGGGATTGTTGTTGCTAGTCATTACTATCAGCAGCTATCAGATCATTCAATCAGTAGGAAAAGTCTATCCGTTAACATTAAAATATTATACCCATTATGAGTAACAATTTGCATTTTGAGACACTTCAGGTACATGCCGGACAAGAAATAGATGAAACAACAAGGTCACGTGCACTACCTATCTATCAAACTACAAGCTACACCTTCAAAGATTCTTTGCATGGTGCCAATTTGTTTGCTCTGAAGGAATTTGGAAACATCTACACCAGGATCATGAATCCTACCACAGATGTTTTCGAGAAGCGTATTGCTGCGCTTGAAGGTGGTGTTGCTGCCCTTGCTACCGGATCAGGTCAGGCAGCACAATTTTTAGCACTCAACAATATCCTTCAGGCTGGTGAAAACTTTGTGTCAACATCCTTCTTATATGGTGGAACATATAACCAATTTAAAGTTGCCTTTAAAAGGCTGGGTATCAATGTCAGGTTTGCCAAAAGTGATAAACCGGAAGAATTTGAAAAGCTGATCGACGATAAGACCAAGGCGATCTACCTGGAAACCATTGGAAACCCGGGATTTAACATACCTGATTTTGACGCCATTGCAGCAGTAGCTAAAAAACATGATATCCCTCTGATTGTAGACAATACATTTGGGGCAGGTGGCTACCTCTTCAGACCATTGGAGCACGGAGCTGCCATCGTAGTAGAGTCTGCTACCAAATGGATTGGTGGTCATGGCACATCCATAGGTGGTGTGATAGTAGACGGTGGAAACTTCAACTGGGGCAATGGTAAATTCCCCCAATTCACTGAACCATCTGAAGGATACCACGGATTGGTATTTTGGGACGTCTTTGGTGAAGGAAATCCACTCGGACTTCCAAACATTGCATTCGCTATCCGTGCAAGAGTAGAAGGATTAAGAGATTTTGGACCCGCATTGAGTCCGTTTAATTCATTCCAGCTTGTTCAGGGTCTGGAAACCCTGTCGCTAAGGATGGACAGGATTGTTTCCAATGCTTTGGAATTAGCTACCTGGCTTGAAAAGCACCCTCAGGTGGAAAAGGTAAATTATCCGGGACTTTCCAGTAGCCCTTATCATTCTCTTGCTAAAAAATATCTGAAGCATGGTTTCGGTGGGGTATTCTCCATCGAACTGAAAGGTGACAAAGAACAAGCGACCAAATTGGTTGATAGCCTGGAACTGATCAGCCACCTGGCCAACGTGGGTGATTCCAAAACACTGATCATCCAGCCTTCCGCTACCACACACCAGCAGCTGACAGATGAAGAACAACTTGCGGCTGGGGTACTGCCTAATTCGTTAAGAATTTCAGCAGGTATCGAACATATAGAGGATTTGAAATCCGATTTAACACAAGCTTTTGAAAAAGTCTATGGAAATCATTAAGACAGAACAAAATACAACAACACTTCACACCAATGCTCCATTGGTCCTGGATAATGGCGAGATCCTCGATGATCTAAGTATCAGGTATACCACATATGGTAAACTGAACGCCACCAAGACCAATGTGGTTTGGGTATTCCACGCATTAACGGCCAACAGTGACCCCATGGAGTGGTGGCCTGGTGTGGTCGGCGATGGAGAAGTCATCAATCCCGATGAGCATTATATTGTTTGTGCCAATATGCTGGGTTCATGCTATGGAACCACGGGACCAAAAAATCACAAATTCCCATTGATTACGATTGCTGATATGGTATCGGCACATAAGATTCTTAGAAAACATCTGGGTATCAGGAAAATCCACCTGGGAATCGGTGGCTCGATGGGAGGTCAGCAATTGTTGGAGTGGGCTGTACAGGAGCCAGAATTGTTCGAAAAGATCGTTCCACTGGCTACCAATGCCTTTCACTCTCCATGGGGCATAGCTTTCAATGAGGCACAGCGAATGGCCCTTGAAAACATAGACCCGTCGAAGGGACTGGAAACGGCCAGAGCCATTGCCATGCTATCCTATAGGAGCTACGATACTTATGGCAAATCACAGCTTGACGTAGATCAGCGCTGGGACCATTTCTCTGCCTCATCCTACCAACGCTATCAAGGGGAAAAGTTGAGAAAGAGATTTACTACCGACAGTTATTATACCCTATCCAAAGCTATGGATGCGCACCATCTGGGAAGACATTTTGGCTCCGCAGATGCCGCATTGAAGCGAGTAAAATCGGAAGCATTGGTTATTGGTATCACTTCAGACATGCTATTCCCTGTGCATGAGCAGAAGTTCATTGCTGATCACATTGAGAAAAGTGAATTGAAAATCATTGAATCGGATTTTGGTCATGATGGCTTCCTCATCGAAGCTGAGCAACTATCCGCTCTACTTAAAAATTTTATCTAAAGAAAAGAAGCCTCTGAAAAATGAGGCTTCTTAGATAAGCTCCAGATGAGCTTCTATTGATCGAATAGCTTCATCAGCCACTATGTGATAAAAAGGTATGGGATTTGCGTCCCTCTGAACACTTTGAAGCGCCTGATAATATGCCATCCTGCTCTCTGTACTCCCCTTGATATTGGCTCTGGTAAATCCATTCTTCAATAAGATCAGATTCATAACCAAACGGGCAGTACGACCATTGCCATCAATAAAAGGATGAATACTCACCAATCGCTCATGCATCTCTGCGGCCAAAAGCACGGGATGCATCCGCGAGGTTTGAATCATGTAAAATTCAAAGTAATCATGCATCAGCTGATCAATTAGATACGGCTGAGGCAGCACGGTATCGCTACCAGTAATCCGAACAGGGATACTGCGATAAACACCAGCATTGGCAGAATCTACTTCCTTTAGCACCAGTCTGTGAAGATCCAGCACCACTCGCTTACTGATATCCTCTTTGCTGACAACCAGCTCCCTGACGAATGCAATGGCTTCCTGATGATTGATAGCCTCCAAATGCTCTCTCATTGACTTCCCGCCTATGGTAAGTCCTTCGTTGACCACCAATGCAGTCTCCTGAAGAGATAAGGTATTACCTTCTATCCTATTGCTTTCGTAGGTATAGTCTACATCAAAATACTCCTGCATCCGCTTGAGCTGCGAAACGCCTAATGGGGGTCTTGCATCCCATTTGGCTTTCAGTTTGTCAAGAATCTCTAGCTTTTCCTTGAGATCTTTAGGGACGGTCTGTGCTTTGCTACGCTTCTGAACAAGGTATTCTACCCTGGACTCAGCCAGCTGCAACGCTTCCACACTGACCTCGTCATAACCCACCACCTTGAGTACCTTACTCGCCATCCATTCGACTCTGGTGCGTTTAAAGTCCAGCTTCAATGCGCTCATGAGCTCAATTAGCTGATCCTCTGTAGGCAGACGATCACCGTGCTCAAACCTACTCAGGAGTGTTTGATCGATTTTGGTGATGCTGGCCAGCTCCCTTAGTTTGAGGCCTCTTGAAACCCTGCGATCTTTGATAATCTTGCTAAACATGACAATAAAATTATTGACAAATATAGTCAAAAATACAATAAAAAAACCGACATCGCTGTCGGTTCCTTATAACGTTTAAATCTTATTATATATGGATCACTTCGTCATATGCTGCTGCCGTGGCTTCCATTACAGCTTCTGACATGGTAGGGTGTGGGTGAACTGTTTTGATGATTTCGTGGCCTGTTGTTTCCAGTTTTCTGGCTGCAACTGCTTCAGCAATCATTTCTGTCACATTATACCCAATCATATGACAACCCAACCATTCGCCATATTTGGCATCGAAAATAACTTTTACAAATCCTTCAGTTGCACCGGCTGCTTTCGCTTTTCCTGAGGCAGAAAAAGGGAATTTACCCACTTTGATCTCATAACCGGCTTCTTTAGCAGCTTTCTCGGTATATCCTACGGATGCAATTTCAGGAGAGCAATAAGTACATCCAGGAATATTGTTGTAATCCAAAGGTGTTGGATTCTGTCCGGCAATTTTCTCTACGCAGATAATTCCTTCAGCTGAAGCTACGTGTGCCAGCGCAGGCCCCTTCACAATGTCTCCTATAGCATATACGCCTTCGACATTGGTCTTATAGTAGTCATCAACCACTACTTTCCCTTTTTCGGTTTTCACTCCGGTTTCTTCAAGCCCAATTCCTTCGATATTAGTAGAAACACCAACAGCAGACAATACAATATCACATTCGATAATTTCTTCTCCTTTGGGGGTCTTTACAGACACCTTACAGCCTTTTCCTTTAGTATCAACTTTGGTCACCTCACTACTGGTCATCACCTTGATACCATTTTTCTTGAATGATCTTTCCAGCGCCTTGCTGACTTCCTCATCTTCCACTGGCACCACGTTAGGCAAAAACTCAACTACTGTCACATCGGTACCAATTGAATTGTAGAAGTAAGCAAACTCGACACCGATAGCGCCTGAACCAACCACAACCATTTTCTTAGGTTGCTTCTCCAGCACCATTGCTTTTCTGTAACCAATGATCTTTTCGTTGTCAATTTTCAAAGCAGGGAGTTCACGAGATCTCGCGCCTGTCGCCAAAATGATATTTTTAGCGGTGTATTCCGTTTTCTTTCCTTTATCATCAGTCACCTCCAGCTTCTTACCTCTCTTTAGGACGGCAGTACCAGCAATCACTTCAATTTTGTTTTTCTTAAACAAAAACTGAATTCCCTTGCTGTTGCTATCAGCTACTTCCCGGCTTCTTTTAACCATACCTGCAAAATCTGCAGATGCTGATTTTACGTCTACTCCATAATCTTTAGCATGGCTCACATATTCAAAAACCTGGGCACTCTTGAGTAATGCTTTAGTTGGGATACAACCCCAGTTTAGACAGATACCACCCAATTCGGCCTTTTCAACAACGCCTACTTTCATTCCTAATTGAGATGCCCTAATAGCTGCTACATATCCTCCGGGCCCACTACCAACAACCAACAAATCATATTGTGATGCCATATTATTATGCTTTTTTTTTGAATACTAATGGCTGCAAATTTAAGTCGTAAGAATTTAATTACATGTGATTGGTGAAAAAGTCATCATTTAGCGCTGCAATTTATATTTTAGCAAAAGATAACGCATAATATACGCATGGTCCAGGTTTAACCCTAAAATGAGAGAGCACGTGCCATGCCTGCATGCTGTAGTACCTGAATTCCGGTGCAAAAGCATGTGACAGCTAAAAAACCAAAAACATAGACATGAAACTACTTGAAGGAAAGACCGCTTTAATTACTGGTGCATCAAAAGGAATCGGAAAAGCCATTGCCATAAAATTTGCCGCAAACGGAGCAAACGTTGCATTTACGTATCTATCAAGTGTTGAGAAGGGCCAGGCCCTGGAGAATGAACTTAGTGCACTTGGCGTGAAAGTAAAAGGGTATCGGTCAGATGCTTCTGACTACAAAGCTGCCGAGGAGTTGATCAACAGCGTAGTGCAGGACCTGGGAGGCTTAGACATCCTGGTAAATAATGCAGGGATCACTAAAGACAATCTACTGATGAGAATGACCGAGGAAATGTGGGATGATATCATGAATGTAAACCTCAAGTCTTGTTTCAATACGGTAAAAGCGTCTTCGAGGACCTTTATGAAGCAAAGAAGTGGCTCCATTATTAACATGTCATCTGTAGTTGGGGTGAAGGGTAATGCTGGTCAATCAAACTACGCGGCTTCCAAAGCAGGTATCATTGGGTTCACCAAGTCAATTGCGTTAGAACTCGGGTCAAGGAATATCAGATGCAATGCGATTGCTCCCGGGTTTATCGAAACTGAAATGACAGGAGTGCTCGACGAAAAGACCATACAGACATGGAGAGATGCCATTCCTTTGAAGCGTGGCGGTGCCCCGGAAGATGTTGCTGACGCCTGCGTGTTTCTGGGATCCGATATGTCTTCTTATATTACAGGACAGGTAATTCAGGTAGATGGGGGAATGCTTACCTGATATTTATTCCCAACACACATCCGTATCTCACGTTTATTCCTTTGTAGGAACTAAAGTCACCTCTTCCAGATACATGAAAATATGCTGAATGGACGATAATTTTTTTGCACTCGATATTTCTTCTGGCTGGGTAATACTCGTCGTGCTGCTGGCTGCAGGGCTTTCGATATTGCTTTACACCCGGAAGAATATCCCATGGCATCAAAATATCAACATTCTTCTGGGGTTCCTTAGGTTTTCAGCATTACTGCTCCTGGGTATATTGTTGCTAAACCCCATATTGAGGCTTTCTGTCAATGAAGAGGATGAGCCTTTATTTGTCATCGTAGTTGATAATTCGGAATCTATCGCCATGAGAATGGGCGAACAGGAGCTGTCAGACGTAATAGTTTCAGTAAATGGAATTCGGGTCAATCTGGATGATTATCAGGTGACGACTTACAATCTCTCCGGAAGAACCGATTCACTGAATTTTAATGGAAGCAGCAGCAACCTATCTGCCATTTTCAATTCGTTTGAGAGTATTTATGATGGTAAAAATATTGGCGGAGTACTATTCCTTTCCGATGGGATCTTCAACGAAGGACTTTCTCCGGCTTATCTCAATTATCGATATCCCATATACACGGTAGGGCTCGGAGATACCATTCCTCCACGTGATATCTCCCTCAGAGATGTGAGACACAATCGGGTAGCTTATCAGGGAAATAAATTTCCTGTCACCCTCAAGATTGAGCAACGAGGCTTTGCCAACGAAATGGTAAATGTTTCAGTAAAAAAATCAGGAACGACGCTTGCCAGCAAAAATGTTCGACTTGTCAACCAGATCACCGATGTGGACTTTGAATTGGAAGCCAAAGAAGCTGGATTGATGCACCTCACAATCAGCATCCCTCAAAATGAGGGCGAATCTACCTACGAGAATAATCGCAAAGACATTTTCATTGAAGTAATTGAGGGCAAAGAAAAGGTATTGGTCGTTTCATCTGTGCCACATCCGGATATCAAAGCGATCCGGCAGACGCTTCATGAAACCGGAAATTATGAAACTGCACTCTATATTCCGGGTATCACAAAACTTCCGGAAGAAAAGAATTACGATGTCATCGTAGAATATACACCATACAGGCAACTGATCAAGCACAGCTTCAAATCAACCGGCAAATGGATCATCCTGGGCTCCAGGTCTAAAATTGATCAGATGAATAAAGCACTCCCATATCTGAAAATCAGCACCCGGAGCAGCCAGAAAGACCTGGTAAGGCCCACCATAAATCCAACATTCAGAAAATTTGAGCTTAATGATGATTTGATTGAACGATTTAGTCAATATCCACCCACTGAGGTTTATTTTGGAGACTATTTACTGACCGGGGCCACTGATATTCTTCTTTATCAAAAAGTGGGATCCGTGGAGACCTCAAAGCCATTGATGTTCTTCTATGATGATGGATCTGAGAAATCCGCCATTACCATCGGAACAGGGATCTGGCAATGGAAACTGCAGGAGTCTGCCGCCCACGGAGATGCCAGACTTTTTAATGAGTTGGTACTGAAAACCGTACAGTTCCTCAGCATCAGAACAAACAAAAAGCGATTTACAGCCACCCCGCGGCACAATGTCTATCGGGAAGGAGACAGGATATTCATCGATACCCAGGTGTACAATGAGATATTTGAACGAAGCTACGGCAATAGGATCAGTCTGAGTATCACCAGTGAAGCTGGGGAAACCAGAAACTACGAACTGGTGGATAGTCCACTCAACAGCACCTTTAACATCGGAACCCTGAAACAGGGTATCTATAGGTATCGTGCCACGGTTGTCAATGAAAATGAACAACTGACGGACAGGGGTGAATTTCTTGTTGAGGCCCTTCAGATTGAAGCTTTAGATCTCACCGCCAATCACAATTTACTCAAAGAAATATCATATAAATCCAATGGGACCTATTTCCATTACAGTGAAATTGATGCCTTGTCCGAAGCACTGAATAACACCAATTTTCAAAGCATCATCAGAACCAGAGAAAGTTACTTCCCACTGATCAGCAGCCTGTGGATCATCGTGGCTATATGCACCTTCCTCTTCTCGGAGTGGTTCCTCCGAAAGTATCTGGGTATGTATTAAAAAAAGCCTCCGATAGGTGTATCGAAAGCTTAATTAGTAATATATAAACTACTTTAAATTGTAAACCTCTAGTATAAAAAAATTTAGTTTAGATAGTCTTTCAATGCATTCACATAGGATTCGAAAGCGGTAATACCTTTTTTTGTAATCTTGCAGGTAGTCAAAGGCTTTTTATCTCTGAAAGATTTTTCAATCTCAATGTACCCGGCCTTAGATAGCTTATCCAGTTGAACACTCAGGTTGCCAGCAGTGGCCTCCGTTTTTTCTTTGATAAACGTAAATTCCGCCGACTTCACACTTAGCAACAGACTCATAATGGCTAAGCGCAACTGAGAATGTAGTAACGGATCTAATGGTTTGAAATCACTCACTTTCCCTCGATTTTAACATATAGCCTGGGATAAGGTATCCCAACAGTATTCCGATAGCACCAACCAGGTACTGGTCAACCATGCTTACATTGAAACAAACAATTCCGGAGACCAGCAAAGCAAATGCGCCCATCACCAATGGTCTGAAATTCAACATCTGGCCGCTAATGTAAGTCCCTCCCATGGCAAATAACAAAATAAAAGCATTGTGATAATAGTTGATCTGATTCATGAAGAGAATGGAAACCACGATGCCAATACCTGCAATCATCCAGACGTGCCCGTATAGCCTGTCCAGGTGCGTCACAACCATGGTACTTTTATTGTCCCTGATTGACTGAACGATGGTGTAAATGATGGCTGGGATCGTAATGCTCCAAATCAACCATGGTCTGTCAAACCAATCAAATTTTTGGATGAGGTAATGACCCAGATTGGCTACCAGGACCACCCATCCCCACAATAAAAAATAGATACTGGAACCTTTCGAATAGTTCTCTTTAGCCTGGCTGATCATCCTCCCGATGAGCGCCAGGCTCTCTTCTTTTGTTAATTCTTGCTCTTTCATACTATAAATATAAACATGTTTATATTATAAACTAAATTATAATAAAAAATATTGCATCGTTCCCCTATTATTTAAAAGATTTACAGACAGATGAGTTAATAACACTAAAACCCAGCTACAAAATATAGACACCTTCTACGGGTAGGCATGTGGGTAAGCAAGGGTGTGGGGTAGTCCTGATTTTACAGGAGATTTCCTTTAGATGTTTAGGCCTATAAAAGAAAAAGGCCATCTCAATTTCCTGAGACGGCCTTTCCTGTTTTATTCTTCTTTGTCCTCTTGCCGGACTTTCTTTTTCTTGAGCTTAATGGTGAGCTCATCAGATTTCTTATCCCAGTCGGCTACGATGGTATCTCCTTCCTGGATCTCTCCTTTCAGGATTTCCTCCGCCACGGCATCCTCCAGATACTTCTGGATGGCCCTGTTCAACGGACGTGCCCCAAACTGTGGATCATATCCTTTGTCGGATAAGAAGTCCTTGGCCGGCTTAGTAAGCTCTACCTGGTATCCAAGCTCGATCACTCGCTCGAATAGCTTGTCCAGCGAAATGTCAATGATTTTGTGGATGTGCTCTTTCTCAAGCGAGTTGAACACGATCACATCATCTAACCTGTTGAGGAACTCCGGACTGAAAGCTTTTTTCAGGGCATTCTGAATCGTAGACTTCATCAGGTCATCGCTGCTTTCTCTTCTGGACTGTGTGGCAAAACCAATACCCGCTCCAAAATCCTTCAGGTCTCTTACTCCAATATTGGAGGTCATGATGATAATAGTATTTCTGAAATCTACCCTTCTTCCCAGTCCATCAGTCAGAATTCCATCATCAAGAACCTGCAGCAGGATATTGAATACATCCGGGTGAGCTTTTTCGATCTCATCCAAAAGCACTACTGAATAGGGTTTACGTCTTACTTTTTCAGTAAGCTGACCACCTTCTTCATATCCCACATATCCCGGAGGTGCTCCAACCAGTCTTGATACAGAGAATTTCTCCATATACTCACTCATATCTATTCTGATAAGAGAATCCTCTTTGTCAAAAAGATAGGTAGAAAGCACTTTGGCCATCTCCGTCTTACCAACTCCAGTAGGACCCAGGAATATGAACGAACCGATAGGCTTCCTAGGATCTTTCAATCCAACCCTGGTTCGCTGAATAGCTTTTGCCAGTTTTTTGATGGCTTCATCCTGACCGATTACCCGCTTGTTCAGCTCATCCCGCATACTCAAAAGCTTTACACTTTCATTCTGCGCGATTCGTTTGGTTGGAATTCCGGTCATCATGGCGATGACTTCAGCCACATTCTCCTCATTCACCTCATACCGCTTGGTACGGGTCTCATCTTCCCACTTGGCTTTTTCATCGTCAAGCTGAGCCAATAGTTTCTTTTCTTTATCTCTCAGCTGAGCTGCCTCCTCATATTTTTGACTTTTGACAACCCGGTTTTTCTCTTTCTTAATATCTTCAATCTGCGCTTCCAGCTTGATGATATTATCAGGCACATTAATGTTATTGATATGTACCCTCGCTCCGGCCTCATCGAGAACGTCTATGGCCTTGTCTGGCAAATATCGATCACTGATATATCGGTCAGAAAGGGTGACACATGAAAGCAAAGCATCTTCGGTGTAGTTTACATGGTGATGACTCTCGTATTTGTCTTTGATATTCTGAAGAATCTGTACAGTCTCCTCAGGGGTGGTCGCATCGACCATCACCATCTGGAATCTTCTGGCTAGCGCACCATCTTTCTCGATGTACTGTCGGTACTCATCCAGCGTGGTAGCTCCAATACATTGGATCTCTCCCCTTGCCAACGCAGGCTTAAACATGTTGGAAGCATCCAGAGAGCCAGAAGCTCCTCCAGCTCCCACGATAGTATGAAGCTCATCGATGAACAGGATCACATCCGGAGATTTTTCAATCTCATTCATCACCGCCTTCATTCGTTCTTCGAACTGACCACGGTATTTTGTTCCCGCAACGAGTGATGCCAGGTCAAGGGTAACGACTCGTTTACCAAAGAGTACCCTTGATACTTTTTTCTGAACGATCCTCAAGGCCAGACCTTCGGCTATGGCAGTTTTACCAACACCCGGCTCACCAATCAGGATTGGATTGTTCTTCTTTCTCCTACTTAGGATCTGAGCAACCCTTTCTATTTCTTTTTCGCGACCTACAATCGGATCCAGCTTATCGTCTTCAGCCAATTTGGTCAGGTCCCGTCCGAAATTATCCAGTACGGGTGTCCTTGATTTCTCTCCACCTTTAGAAGATTCTCTCGACGAACCACTACCTCCACCTGAGCTGCCTCCAAAAATTCTGCCTGAGTCCTCATCTGAATCATCGGTGTCAGATTGTGCCAATGGATTTTCAGTTTGATATTCAAGTAGCTCTTTCACTACATCATAGGATACATCAAACTTGTCCAGGATCTGGGTGGCCAGATTGTCCTCATCCCGCAGGATAGAGAGTAACAGATGTTCGGTACCTATTAATTGACTTTTGAAAATCTTGGCTTCAAGATAGGTGATCTTTAATACCTTTTCTGATTGTCTGGTAAGTGGAATATTCGCCAGGTTTTTTACGTTACTGGTGGCTGTCCCTTTGGTAGCCTGTTCAATGGCAGTTCTAAGCTCCTCCAAAGAAACTCCAAGTTTCTTGAGTAAGCTTACAGCCACGCCCTCTCCTTCTCTGATCATACCCAGTAACAGATGCTCCGTACCGATATAATCATGCCCCAACCGCAGCGCTTCTTCCCTACTTAACGAGATGACTTCTTTTACTCTGTTTGAAAATTTTGCTTCCATAAAATGGATTTATCTATACGCGTATCTAGTAAAATTAAACCTTAAAAAAGTTAATCCCATGTATGGGACTGTTAAAAAACACGAGGTGATTTATAATCGTTCATGTTTTCACCGTTGAGTTTCTAAGTATCGATAAAGCCCCCGGCCCTTCACACATCAAAAGATCAACGATACTCAGGTTAGCGACAAAATTGCTGCCAAAATTCTGTATATAGGGAAAAGGTATATATAAATCTCGCTGATCAAAAGAAATTTTCGGAAGTATTCTATTTCTAAGGTCTAAAGAGCCCTTTTCTGTCGACGAACGGAAATCGTCGGTGAGCTTATTCGGTATGTCAATTTGTAATAGCCTCAGACATAATGTCATCATTTGAAGGTTGAGGTCCAGTAGAAAGGTGGGTCTGCTATCCCAGGCCGATCGAAATTCATCTGCAAAAAAGTCAAAAAACGGAGCTTTACCATAAGAAGAATAGAAAGCTCCCCAATGGTCTCGCAGCCAACTTTGAGCATAATCAATTTTTACATCCTTCATTCTGGTTCTGTTATCATAGCTAACCGGTACAATCAGCACATGCTTTCCGGCTGGTGAATGGATATAACACCTGTTGCGGAACGTTTGTTTGACAAAATGATCCTGGACCTCAAAGATTAATTCCCGGGCGTTTATCAGCGCAACAAAGTATTCGAGGCTTCCCAGGTAGTGAGGTTCTATGACGACCGTATGACTCAAGTAAGTTCTGACGCTTTACCCAGGCCTTCTCTCACGACCAGGGGCTCACTTCCTGTGCAATCTATGACCGTGCTGGGTATTATCTGGCCCGGACCTCCATCGATCACCAGATCCACCACTTTGCCGTATTCCTCGTAAATGGCCTCAGGATCCGTGGGATAATCCTTGATCTCATCCTGATCATGAAGAGAAGTAGTGACAATAGGGTTTCCCAGTTCCTGGACGATCATTCTTGGAATAAGATTATTAGGCACCCTGATACCAACGGTCTTCTTATTGGTTTTCAGGATTTTCGGTGTCTTGGATGACGACTCCAGAATAAAAGTAAATGGGCCCGGTAAACCCTTCTTCATCATCTTGAAAATAGGCGTGTCCACGTGTCGGGCGTATTCCGATAAGCTTGATAGATCATGACAAATAAAGGACAGGTTCACGCTTTTACCCTTGATTCCCCTGATTCGCTTGATTTGCTCTATCGCTTTGGTATTGAAAATATCACAACCGAGACCATATACCGTATCCGTGGGATAAATAATCACTCCCCCTGCTTTGAGCACCTCAACTACATGGTGGATTTTTTTCTTTTGAGGATTTTCCGGATGAATTCTTACAAGCTCAGACATATTTGAATATTTAAATGTTCACTTATATCCTTTTAAAAGCCGTCTCTGCTAATGGATGTTAAAGCTATGGAATCAAAACCACTTAACGGAGGGCAGAGAACAGAATTTTGACTTTACTTCCTAAACATATGCACGGACTCAATGTTCAATTTTATGATATGATTATTTTTGCCCGTTAATGAAAAAAATGATGGGTGGAAGAAAAATATTAGTTTTAGTGATTATTGTATTTGCTGTGATGCTCTCATCATTTGGATTCTACGGCTACCAAATCTTTTTCGTGCCCAATATCCTTGTTGACCAACAGAGCCGATATTTCCCAATCTATGACGGTACTACCTTCAAGGAACTACAAAATCGCCTGGATGATGAGCGCATCGTTGGCAATCTGATGGCTTTCAGCTTCGTGGCTCGTATCAAAGGATATGACACAGAAATAAAACCAGGCATGTACTACCTGGAGGAAGGGATGAGTAACATCAACGCCATCAATATGCTGCGTGCCGGAAGACAGGTCCCGGTAAGGCTTACTTTTAATTCGGCAAGGCGACTCGAAGACCTGGCTCCTAAACTGACTAGTTCTGTCCAGATTGATTCTGCAGACATCGCTCCGTTACTGGCATCTCCCGAGGTGAGCCAAAGCTATGGTTTTGATACCCTCAACTTCATCAGCATGTTCATCCCCAACACCTATGAAGTATACTGGACCATCTCTGCGGAGGGGATCCTGGACCGGATGAAAACCGAATACGATCGGTTCTGGAATGAAAAAAGAAAAAAATTGGCAGATTCTATTGGCCTGACACCCCAGGAAGTCTCTACCCTTGCATCCATCGTGGAAAGTGAGACGAACATGAATGACGAAAAAGCCCGTCTTGCCGGTGTTTATATCAACAGGCTGAAAAGAGGGATTCCACTTCAGGCCGACCCTACGCTGGTCTTTGCTCTGGGAAAAGATGTACGGAGAGTCATCAATAAGGACAAAGAGATCGACTCCCCTTACAACACCTATAAATACAGAGGGTTGCCTCCCGGACCAATCAAGATGCCGTCTATTCCTGGTATAGATGCCGTACTCAACCACGAAGATCACCAATACCTGTATTTTTGTGCGAAGGATGACTTTTCGGGATACCATGTTTTCTCCAAAACCCTCTCCGAACACAACATCAATGCAGCTCGTTTTCAGCGGGCACTCAACCAAAGAGGTATCTATAGATAATGTTTCAGCACGAAGTAAACATCAGGGTTCGATACGCCGAGACAGACCAGATGGGTTATGTCTACTATGGCAACTATGCTACCTACTTTGAAGTAGGTAGGGTGGAATCATTCAGGGCTATCGGTTTTTCTTACAAGGAACTGGAAGCAGAAGGAATTGGTATGCCTGTGCTGGAATACAAGACCAAATACCTGGCGCCGGCGAAGTATGACGATGAGCTCACCATCAATGTAAAGATCTCAGAAATGCCCGGTGTGCGAATCCGTTTCGAGTATGAAATTCGCAATGAAGCAGGCAAAACCTTAAACATTGCTGAAACAACTTTGGTGTTTATTAACATGAAGAACGGCAGACCAACCAGGCTGCCTGAAAAGTTTGAAACGCTCATGCGCAACTATTTTAAGGAATCTTAACCTTTTCCTTACTTATCTTTGCATATCAGCAAGAGCCAAAGTTTGAGGAAAAGACAAATACTTCATCGTCATTTAAGGTACAGCGACTGGTATATCAAGCTCATCAGCTTCCTGAAAGGCATCCGCCTGAGAAAAGGTCAGGTTTCACTCTACCGCATCGCCATCATCTTTATAGACAAGATCGCCGACAACCAGCTCATGGAGCGGGCTTATGGTGTGGCATTTAATTTTACGTTAGCGGTATTCCCCAGCGTGATCTTTCTTTTTGCACTCATCCCTTTTATTCATACCTGGATCCCCTCCATCAGCCAGCATGAGATCCTGCACTTTATGAGTGATGTGATGCCTCCCAGCTTGTATGAAGCTTCGGAAAAGACCATCCGAAATACTGTGGAAATTCGAAGAGAAGGATTGATCTCCTTTGGTGTACTCTTTGCCCTGTTTCTGGCCACCAATGGCGTGAACTCCCTGATGAAAGCCTTTAACACTTCGTACAAGACCAACGAAAAGCGTTCCTTCATCAAAATGCGATTTATCGCCCTCGTACTAACGGTCATCCTGGCATTTACCTTTATTCTGGCCATTGTGCTGCTCCTGGTGGGCAACTTCGTGATCAACTGGATGTTCAACTTCGGTTTACTGGCAGAGAATTTTGACTACTACCTGATTATTTTGCTTCGGTTCGTGATCATTTTTATCTGTTTTTACCTGGTGATCAGCTGCTTCTACTATTGGGGACCAGCCATCCACGACAAGTGGCGCTTCTTCTCTATCGGCTCGTTTGGGGCTACACTGGCCTGCGTCTTTGTGTCTTTCGGATTTTCCATCTACCTCAGCAATTTCGCCACTTACAACAAATTCTATGGCTCTATCGGGACCCTGATCGCTTTTATGATTTGGCAGTACCTGATGTCCGCGATCCTGCTTTTGGGTTTTGAGTTCAACGCCAGCATGGACCGGGCCGCTAATGGTGAGGTCTATGAGCTGGAAAGGGAGGAATAGTTTTCTAATCAAACTCACCACTCCCCCTTCACTCCTAAAGCCCTGGCTACTCTCGGAAATAACCGAAGCACCCGCTCGAAAGCATGGATATTCCTTACCTGGAATTCAAAGAGGTCTTTGTCTTCGTCTACCCAGGAGATGGAGATCATCAGCTGATTCACCTGAATGGGAGTGCCGGGGGTCAGCCTTTTCACGATCTCATATTGCATAGTAACTTCTTCTTCGCACTTTTCGGCTTCAGTGGGAATTCCATGGTCTATCTGCAGGTATTTGACTTTGTCTTTGACAAAGACGCGTAAGTAGTGATTGGGAAGGTCCCTGGACCAGCCTTTTATTTTGATCTTATAGTATCCTGGTTGAATCTGCATAACCGTACAAAGATTCAAAAAAGAATACTATTTATATTAGTATTTAGCTAATTATATTAGCTGTTTCCTGCATGAGTATTACCATCCCCTCATAGAAGCAGTAGATATCAGGCATCTCTTTCATCAGCCCTCATCAGGAGTTCGGGCCTGTATATCTGTCCTCACTGTACTGATATTCGGAAAGTTTGTCCTGGGTGTGGCTAATAAAAATAAGTACTGGCCTTGCTAATTTTAGTATTTCACTTACTTTTGCGATCCGATTTGGGGGATAGTCCAACATTTATTGGACAAATCTCGTCCAAAGAACGTATCAGACCAAAACACAGAGGAGTGGCAGAGTGGTCGAATGCGGCGGTCTTGAAAACCGTTGTACCGCGAGGTACCGGGGGTTCGAATCCCTCCTCCTCTGCAAGCAAACCCTGGCATAATTGTCAGGGTTTTTTTATTTTCTGATGGAACGAAACTTGTTTCGGTGAGGGCGGGAAAATAAAAAAGCTCTCAAGTGAAGCGTTTGTTTGCAACTGCCTAAAAATGGGATCACCGAAGGTAATCAACCTTTCCCACCTCACTCCACCGCAAAAACAGCCTCACCGGAAAAAGGCACACCATCCACAGTAATGCCTTCAGCATAAATGAAAAATTCACCGGTTTCATCCGAGGTATAAAACTGATCAGCGGCCTGTCCGTCTTCTACATGGAGCAGCGGGTTCCAATAGATAGTGCTCCTGAAATCCGGTGTGTCATTTTCCTTTTCACCAGAATTACTGTAATCTGGCATATAAAACTTCCTGGGCGGTGTATAGCCAGCCAGTCGGAAAACAGCCTGCCCAACCAGGTCCTTTTCCTTGATGGCACGCAAGTCACCGGCCTGACGCGAATAGAGCACAATCGCCCCCGTAGCACCCCTGGAGCCATACACATTGGCACTGGGACCTTTCAGCACATCAATAAACAGAATGTTCATCGTATTCAGGTTATTGACGAAAGCAACGTCTCTCTCTAAGCCGTCCAGTATGTAAAGTGGCTCTGTAGGACTGTTAAAAGACTCGATGCCGCGGATTTTGACAGACGCATTGGGGGCAAAACCAGTCACAACCAAACCGGGCACACCATACAGGTATTGAAAAACATCACGGTAGTAATGAGGAAAGGAGTCCAGCATGATCCTGTGATCAGGGTCAGAATAGATCATGCCCTGTCTACCACTGAACGGATCATCCACCGCCTCCTTCTCCGTCTTTACAGTCAATTCCTGTAACATGATTGTCTCCTGATCTGTGGAATAAATATCCAGCAGTCGTTGGCCCCGCTCTATCAACACCTTGTCTTTTTGAGTGACACGGTAGGGCAACAGATAATGCTCTTGAATGGGAGGCACCACCCGTTCATGGATTTGTATGAAAGTATTATTCTCAGCCTTTTTGGATTTCCTGGTATCCTCCGTGACCGCCTTAACGTAGGCAGTCATGGTATCGGTGAAATTCAACTTATCAAACCAGAACAGACCATTATCTAAAGAGGTGGTCTCCAACTGAAACAAAGGATTATCGGCAAATTGTAGTTTGAGGTCGCTGACCATGGGTCGGTTCCGGTCCAGATAGTTTCTGACAGTACCCTCAACTCGAATTCCTTGCTCAAAAAAATGATTCAACTCCGGAAATTCTCCATTGATTAGTTTTTCCCATTCAAAACGTCTCCATCCCTGGGTCATCATCAGCAGGTCCACATGTTTTAGCCTATCCGGGTTCCCGGGATTCACATAGTAAGCAGGTTGATGGACATAGCCCTTCAGGTCTGAGGTAAGAAACAAAAACGAAGAGATGTTTTCGTCCGGAGCCATACGGAGTGCCTGCGGGATCACTGTGGTAGACAATGTGGCCAGCTTGGGTGTATTCCCGGCCTTCCCAGCGAGCCTAAAATCAACATCTACATTTGATCGCCTGGCATAGCTCTGCTTATGGGTAGATATTTCTAACAGCTGTCGGGTATTGGGATTTTCATTGTAGATGAGTCGTTCTGAAACAGCTTTGTGCTGAGGATCAAAGAAGGTCAGCTGGATAATCCCATTTGGTAAATCTGTTTCGTTAAGTGAAAACCGGATGGATGCTGCTCCCGGCTGAGGCCCTATCACATAAAGAATCTCTCCACGGCATTGCATGATCAGGAATGAATGCTCAATCGTAGTGTTGATCGGGTTCACTACCGTATGCCAGCGACCGCTTGCTCTGCGCGCGTGCAGGAGATAGCCCTTGGTTAATGCTTCCGGCAGAGGCTGGGAAAATGACCTATCGGCGAATCGATAGGTACAAGTGTATTTCTTTCCTTCCTCCAACTGCAGCTGAAAGATTCCCATCCCATCATGCTCGCATTTAATGGTGGCCACCTTTGTTCCGGTATCATCCAAAACATCCCCTGTTACATCAATGGGATTGCCATACTGATCCGTGGCCTTAAAAGCGATGAGATTGATCGCACCCGTTACTAACTCACCTCCCTCCGGGAAAAAGTCAAGCCTTACCTGTGGAACTTTCTGAGGTGAATACTCAATCACATCCTGCGTCTTCAGTCTCGGCAGGAGCTTAATCGACTTATCGAAAAAGTAATCCTCATCAAAATTCATTTGATACTGTGTATAGGCACGTAGCGCATATTGTCCGGCATCCAGGCTGTCTGACAATGTCATGGTCCCATAGGTTCTGCCAAGACTGTCAATTTTCAATTTTAGGGACTCAACAATGCTATCTACCGGATTGATTAATTCAACATAAAGTACTCCACTCACATATGAGGGGGAATGCTTTTCTCCGTTGAGCACGTAGGCGCTGAGATACAAGGTGTCCCCAAGCGTAAACCTTTCCCGGTTGGTATGGAGGTAGACTTTTTCAGGCACCAGTTGATCGTAATAGGTGTCAAATCGATCAGTGATCTCATCCACTTCAATCTGAGCCATAGAAAAGAATGGAAAAAAGACCAGGCTCAGCAAATACAAACCAAACAATGGCTTGAAAAAGCTTGCCGTCCTGTATTTGCTGAAATTTTTCATCATGGGGTCTTTTGGCTAATTAAACATAAAGGATAATTTAATATGCATTAGGTGACCACAGATAAAAAACCCTCCTCATGTTACGCTGAGTATATTCCTTTTCGGGATGGGAAGGTCCGTGGAGTCCCCCGAATCAGGAGATTCTTCAGCTACCCCCACAAAATCAGATCAAAGCCTCCAGATGATGGGTTTTTTATTTTCTATGTAGAACTCACCTTAATTTACGTATTATTTCAGCTTACTGAAATATTTCACATTACATGGTATGAAAGTAAACGCTTCAAAAGACTACCAGGATTTTCTTTTTTTCCCCAAGAGCTTCACATTTCCACCTGAAGACTTCCTGTTTTTTCCTATTTTGCAGCCCCATGGACCTGTCCATTGTAATCCCTGTATACAACGAAGCCCAAAAGATCCCCAGAGACATTGAAGACGCGCTGAGCTATTTCAGGGAGCAGTCACTGGATGGAGAAATCATTATTTCCGATGATGGAAGTAAAGACGACACCAGGTCTGTGGTGCAGGGGCTTCAAAAAGAACACAAAAACCTGATCCTACAGGAAAATCCTCACAGCGGCAAAGGATCGGCGATAAGGGCCGGAATGGTGAAAGCCAAAGGAGACATCACCCTGTTTATTGATAGCGGGAGCTGCATCCCCTACCAATATGTTCATGAAGGAATTAAACTTATCAGGGAGGGGGAAACAGACATCGCTCATGCCTCCCGGTTTTTACCGGATAGCAAGATCGACAAGCCCAAGTCACTCTTCAGGCAGATTCTTTCCAGGGCTTTCCGGATTGTCATCCCACTCTATATGGGTATCTATGGAAGGTACAGCGACACCCAGTGTGGACTGAAGATCTACAAAAAAGAAGCTGCTCATACCATTTATGGGGCTTGTTTCACCGATGGGTTCATGATCGATATCGAGTCGATCATCCGTGCAGAGAAAAACAATCTCAGGATCAGGGAGTTTCCCATTCACTGGTTTGCCGATCCCGATAGCCGGTTGACGGCATCAAAAACCTTCATCAGCATGATGCGGGAACTTAATAAAATCAAAAAGATCTGATCACCAGACCGGTTCGTCCTTTTGATTCATAATTAGTAGCTTCCTTCGCCCTTTTATACTGATCTTCTCACTGATCAGCCAACGGGCCAGAAAGCTTGCACCAATTAAAGATCCTCCAACAACCACCACGTCGGGATCAACCGCATTTCTATGGATCAATCCTTCATTAAAAAGCTCAAGCAGTGGATAGCTAACCCCGGCAATGAATAATATCTTATCAATTTTATATCTTAACGGGTACCACCCCATTGTTTTGCTGTCTGCATACAGACACGTAATACTGCGTGGATTAACTTTATAGTTTTGAAATACAATTAAAGTGTCCCCTTCAAACCCAAGAATCTGGCTGGTCATTTTGGAATCATCCTCCTTGGTGCTGAAGGAAATGATATCTCCAGCCTTGTAGATGGCTTCCTTATTTCGATTCTTGTGAAACAGTAGCCTTTGTCCGTAGCAGAGCTGGATGGTCCAAACGAGTGCTGATAATGTAATAAGAACCCTGAAATACATGGAATAGCTATCTAAACTAAAAGCTAATCAGAATTACCCAGTATCAAGTAGTTATTAACAATGTTTAACTCTGGTATTTGAAAAACAGATCAGAATTTTAAAACCCGTAGTACTTCACCTGTTGTTTCTTATCCAGCCGGACAATCACTTTATATCCTTCCTTCTTTTTTACCAGCTTCTTTATATCGGAAGTAGACATCATCATCAGGGCGGTTGAAAGGCCATCCGTCACTGCAGCAGTGGGTCCTATGATCCAGGTGGCTCTTGATTCCTTGGTAGACTTTCCGGTTGCCGGGTCAATGATGTGGCCTCCTTTCATGATCCCTGAGCTGCTCATGGATTCGTCCATCAGATGCAGGGTCTCCAGTTTCTCATCTCCTACATGACTCAAGGAGACCGGCCAGCCCTTTCCTTCTGCATCCATGCTACCAGACGTCAGGACTGAGCTCCTTCCGCCATGTAATAGAAAGTCATGAATGTCCCAGTCTTTTAGGGTCAGTGCAAGCTGATCCAGTGCGTAGCCCTTTCCCATACCTCCCAGGTCCATCTGTACATCCTCTTCCTTACGGATCAGCCCATTCTTCTCAGGGTCTGTAACCCAGCCAAGTCCTCTCCGCTTCTTAAGTGGTTTTGCTCCATGCTTAAAGTGGCCCACGGTTGGGTCATACAAACCCCTGGTGAGTTTGTAGAGATCTTCGCAGATCCTTGCACAGCTCCAGGCATGCTCACCAATCCTGATGGTGGTGCCGGGTGCTGTCTGATTGAAGATGGTAATGTCACTATTGGAGATGTAGTAGCTGAGGTCCTGCTCGAGGTCCTGTAGCAAATCAAAGGCTTCCTGGGCAGCCTGACTGGCATATCCTTTGTCCTCATGTCTGATAAAGATCTGGTACATCGTGGCCATCGCCCTCGACTCAAAAACATGAGGCTTTTGTTGATTACCAGATTTCTCTACATCAATCATTTTCGATATTTATATTTTGTCGTTTCTCCCACAGGTCCTGTCGGAGGTACCCATTGAAATACACGTTGGGCCGCAGGGTCTGGGTAGAATCAAAAAGATTTAAATAAAGATACCGCTCGCCCGGTGGTGGTTTCTCGTACAACTTCTCCACCAGGTCACCTTCCTGTGAGGGTTCAATAAGGATGACCTCTCCTCCCGGACTATTGAAGTCGACCTTGTCCCGATAGGCTACGTGCTGATATTTCTTCAGATACCAGGGGAAAGGCCAGTAACCATGCCCCGGAAAAATCACTTCTATGTAGGTAGACGTATCTACAGCTACCGAATCAATGGTCTGGATCACTTGATGAAAATTACCATCCGTATGCCCATACACCCAGGGATTTGATGGATCTGCGGGATCCTCGTATTCATTGAAACTCTGGCTGAGCAAATGGATACTTATCAGCCCAAAGAGCAGGGCAACAGCCACTTTGGCCCACCTCGATCCCACCATCCAAATTAGGTTGATCAGTCCGTATCCGGCTAAAAAGAATAACCCCGTGTAAAAACTCAATAGGTTCCAGGGTGTCTTATAAGGAAGTAGGGAGTATACAATTAAAAGAAATACACTGAAAAATTCAATCACTCTCAGGTTTCGGATCAATGGTGTCTCTTCGGTCTCCAGGTAGAGGAACAAACTACCAATAGCAGCCAGCAGTATGATGGAAATTTCTGACCAGAAATATCCGGCACCTTTATTAAAACTTAGAAGTTCCAGGTAGTAATACCACGGATGGCGATGCAGATCATTGGTGCCAGCCCGATCCAAATAGATGCTATAAGTAGACACCATGTCTTTGAGCCCCTCAAAATGGGTAAAGAATGAGGAGAAAAAAGTGAAAATCACCACAAGGACTACTCCCAGCGCAATGAGTGAGTGCCTTGAAGCAATAAATTGATAAAATAATTTTCTGTCTCCAACCACCATTACTGCCACCAGGAAACCAACCACTGAAATGATCCATGTTTCCTTTGTAGCGATCATCATCCCCACCGAAAGTCCCAGGATGGCGCTCCACAACCATTTCCGGTGGTCCTCCCATTGGAAATAAGCGTAGATACCCAGAAACGTAAAAAACACCAGGATAAACTCGTGGATGTAATACCTGCTGTAAAAGACCATGGCCGGACTGATGGCCACAAGCAATGAAACCAGCAGCGCATACCTGAAATCGAACCGATACAATAAAACAATGGGAATCAGCACGAGGAGCATACCGAAGAACAAAGCCACTGACCGAATGGTCCCGATGCTCAAATCCCTAAAAGTATCCTCCCCCACAATCCACGCCGGGATCAGGGTGAGATAATTCATTGTTGGCCCGTGATACTCAAATGGGTCGTATTTATAATCCCCATGATCAAGTAGCTGACCAAACTTGACTGCTCCCACAGCCTCATCGGTATGCAGGGGACGATCAGTCAACTTATAGCTCCTAAGCCATAAGGCCAGCACTGTGATGCTGATCAAAAGAATGTATCCGTATTTCTTCAATTCAATGCAAAAAAAATGTGACCTCACCAACCGGTAATCCGGAGATGAGATCACAAATATATTTAGTCTTTCGTGCTAAGCCTTATCAGGGCTTACCATGTACTTCAATTTCAACGTAGTGGTTCAGGTCGTTGTAAGTGTTACCGTTGCTGTAAGCACGCACATATCGTCCTTTTACACCTTTTGCATCGATCAGTTTGCCTTCGTTGGTCTCTACATAGTTCATGTCTTTTCCTACGCCAAAACCTGAGGTATTGTCATGATCGTTATTGAAAATGGTTTTCACACCTGAGGCAAAGTTAGGATCATCAGATACCTGAACTACCACATCCAGGTAAACCCTGGCTTGCTGATGGTAGTGCCAAAGGATTACCGCATAGATGGTATGCGAAGCACCCAAATCTACCTGCGCCCATTGCTTATCGGGACCTAATTCTACGAAAGAACCGTATCCGGCGTCTTTATCTCCGTCTGTGATTTGGTCTATCTCACCAATAATTGGTAAGTCATCCGATGCTGTAACAGGTTTACCTTCAGAAACATTTTTTGTACCAGCTGGCGCCAGGAAAGGAGGTCTTGCACCACCTTTAGGCTTCTCCAGATTAGGAACGTCAAAATTCTGTGGTGTACCCACAAACATCGGCTGTGGCAATTCCAAATCAAGTGGTTTCATTTGCTGCGCCTGAAGTGCAGTAAGACTTACAAAAGCAACAGCTACGATTAAAACTAACTTCTTCATTCTTATCAATTTATTATTAAGTATTTAACTCTTCTTTAAAAAGGCATACAAAAATCTGTCCAAACCGAAGAATTTACCTGTAGGTATGAAAACAAGGGCTACCAAAGCCATCATTTCAATCAGGTTTTTATTCACGATCAGGTAGTGTCCTTCAGTAGGAGTAGTATAATATAGCCCTGGCAATGGCGGGTTGATCAGGTAGAAAAGCAGCAACAATACCGCACCACCTAAAGCCAACCAGCGGGTGAATAATCCGAGGATCAGTCCAAATCCCAAAATCACCATTCCGTACATATTTAAACTGTCAACGAATGACAGCATGGATGGACTATCAGCAATCCATGAATACACACCGTTCATGATCCACTTAGATCCATTCAGTACCGGCTTGGCAGTCCATGATTCCTGGGCCAGTTTATAAAATCCCTCATAAAGAAAATGCCATCCGATCAGTATTCTCAGGAGTGTAAGTGCTATGATACCTCCACTTCCAATGGTTTGTTCGTTTTTATCAAATGACATATTCTTCAGGGTTAAATTTCACAGTTATTCCTTTTTCTACGGCTTCATTTACTTTCAATACCGTAACAGCAGTTTCATAGCCATCCTCTGCAGGACAATTCAGCTCTGCCTCACCTCTGATCGCATCAAAGAAGTTTTGCAGGTGTGGCTGATGATAAGGGTCATTAAGTTCTACTGGAATCGTATGAGATTCCGGGCTTGCAGTTTCCCTTACGTCCACAACTGCTCCTTCTCCGGCTGCAGGTGTTTCTTTTTTCTCTGGTTTAGAGAGATAGCCTTTGTTGACCCACTCATCCCATGGTGGTGCAGATACCTCGCGGTAGACTCCACTCTTATTGGCTGACTCAGAGATAGAAAGTGTACCCTGATCACCCATGAATTTCTCAAAATAACCCTGGCTACTGTTAGTAGTAATGGTTTGATATGAAGCTCTTACTGTGCCTTTCTCGGTCTGATATTCGAAAAGCGCAATGATGTTGTCATACCATTCGTGGGTATCTTTTTCATAATAATCCACTCCTCCGCTGGCCATTACCGAAACGGGTTTGCTTTCCAGAAACCAGTTATAAATATCTATCTGGTGAGATCCAAGGTCTACGATAGGGCCTCCACCCAATCCTTTGTACCATCTCCAGTTACGGAACTCATGCATGGTTTCGAAACCATACTTCTCCAGTTTTTCCTGAGAGAGCTCATATCTTTTTGGCCATCCTAGATCAGGCTGCACACCCCTGTTCCACTGACCATTGATGGTCGTGATCCTACCCAAAAGATCTGCCTCTTCCAGCAACTTCTTTTTACAATGAATATATCTTGGGTTACTTCTTCTTTGGTGACCAATTTGAAGGAGCTTTCCGGTCCTTTTCTGAGCTTCCACCATGCTGCGTGCACCTTCAATGGTGTTAGACATCTCCTTTTCGCAGTATACATGTACACCAGCTTCGAGGAAAGCAATGGTATGCTCAGCATGCCAGAAATCCGGAGTTGCGATGATCACCGCATCCAGGTCTTTTTCCTTTTCCAGCATCTCCCGGTAATCTTCATAGCCAGTCACCTCGTGACCGTACTTGGTCAACAGGTTTACTGCCCGCTTCAGGTTGAGATCAGTCCAGATGTCACAGACGGCTTTAAATTTCAGCCCCGGTATCCTCAGACATGAGTTGAGTAGTACCTGACCTTGTGCTCCCATACCCAGCATGGCAACATTTAGCTCTTTTCCCGTAAATTCCTTAGGGGTTTCAATCACTGGTCCGTCGGAAGCGGTATCCGGCCCATCTTTCTTAGACCATGACCATCCAAACATACCAAGGAATGGAACAGTAGCAAGACCCTGTACGATGTCTCTCCTGCTAAGATTTAAAGAACCTTTTTTTTCTTCTTCGTTAGATTCCTGTTTTTCGTTTTCCATGTATTTGTTCTGTTTTCAGTCGTATTTCGCCAATGGACCAGTTTAAATCACCGAGCCATGTGTCTATTTCCTTCTTAAAATTTTCGTTAGAAGATTTTTCCTGAGCTAATTTCAAATGCCACTTAATTTCAGCGGCGAAACCATCTCAATCAATATTTCTGATGTTTTGCAAAATTGTCGTTTCGGCCTCTGAGCTAACCTCTTTGGAAGAACCAGTTTTATTGCAGCCTCGAAGGTAATTAATGAACCCGTTTTTCCCAGCCCTGAAAGCACTATTTTACGCCCATCAATGGTTTAATATGCATTTAAATGACTTTATGAGCAGCTTTTATGCTCATAACTAAGCCAATCCAAAATATTTATCAACCTTACCATGCCTGTGTGGAAGACCAACACAATTGAAATTGTGATTGGCTGATGCCGGGACCTCCCGATGCTCATTTAGTAATAGGATCTCTTACAGGATAAGGTAAAAAAAGGCTTGCCAAATAAATGACAAGCCCCTATAGTTAGATTGATGAAGTTACGCTAAACTCCAACCGTCACGATATTCTCGCTTCACAAATCTGTTAGAAGCTTCGTGATTGGTTACGGTCATATTTTTAGCATCCCACATAAGCTTCTTACGGCCTGAGAACCTTCCTTTATCATCTTTAGTCTGGAAGGATCTTATTGCAAGCGATCCTAGCAAGATAGCCTCGGTAAATGGGCCAGCAAAGTCGAAAGATGAGCTTGTCTTTCCATTCTCGTACCCGGCGATACATGCATTTACCCACTGTACATAGTGTCCTTCAGGAACTCTAGGGAGTTTCTTCTTCACTTCGACAGTATTCATCAGGGTAGTCGGGATAAGTCGTGGATTTGCTCCATAGCAATCCATCAATAACTGTCCCCTTGTTCCAACCAAAAGAATACCACCATCTCTGTTTCCAAATGGCTCGGAATCCCTTAACTCTGCAGGACGTTCCGGCATGATGCCGCCATCGTACCAGCTCAATTTGATATCAGGACCTCCTCCAACTCTTGGGAACTTAAAATGTAGCTTTGTAGAAGTTGGGAAGCAATCAGGTAAATATACTTCGCCGTTACCATCACGAAGCTGTGCTACAGAGCATTCAACTTCAGTAGGATAATCGATAGGAAGTAACCTGAAAGCCGGATCCAGCATGTGACATGCCATATCACCCAGTGCACCTGTTCCAAATTCGTACCATCCCCTCCATCCAAACGGCACATATACCGGTTGATAAGGAGTGTGTTTTGCAGGTCCTAACCATAAATCATAATCAAGTCCTTTTGGAATTTTATGTTTTTCCGTTGACAATTGTAGTCCTTGTGGCCAAACGGGTCTGTTGGTCCATGAGTGAACCTCTGTGACCTCCCCGATCAAACCTGCATCATAAATTTCCTGGGATTCCCGCACGCCATCACCGGAACCACCCTGGTTACCCATCTGAGTAACTACTTTATTTCTTTTTGCCGCTTCAGTAAGCGCTCTTGCTTCCTCGATGCTCCATGTCAATGGCTTTTGCACGTATACATGCTTGCCCCGGTTCATAGCATTCAATGCTGCAACCGCATGAGAATGGTCAGGAGTAGAAACAGAAACCGCATCGATGTCTTTTTCGTGCTTATCAAGCATTACCCTGAAATCTTTATAGAATTTCGCTTCAGGGAATTTCTCTACTGAATCTTTAGCCCTTGGTTCATCAACGTCGCAGAGATAGACAACTTTTGCTGCCGGACTTTCTGCAAAGTTAGCCAGGTCACTTCTACCTTTTCCCCCTACACCTATACCGGCAATATAAAGGGTATCACTAGGAGCAACATGACCAGGACCACCCATTACAAATCTTGGGACAATTGTAAAAGCTGAACCTGCGATACCGACTTTTTTTATAAAGTCTCTTCGCGATTCACGCTGGGTTTTCTTCTTTGAAGTCATTATAAAATTAATGTTGTGGTTAAACTTAAAAACGGTTACAAGTTAAATAGAAAATGGAAATAAACTCGCTTAGATGAACTTTAAGATACTTATCCTGAGATACTTTCCTGAAATTCTGTTTTGAAAGAATATTTCAATACAATCTATTCTTTATTTAATACTAATGATTCTATTATTAGGACTATTTGTGAATACACCAAAGTAATATTTTATGAAATTCAAATCTTTGGCAATTCCCACGGTGCCCGATAATCCGGAGTGATTAATCTGTTGGCCATTTTATTTTTCCCAAAATTCCTTTTGGTGACATCCCATGTCAAGGTACTTTGTGTCCTTAAAGAAATATTTGCCATATGGGCATACATCGCCACCAATTTCCCATTTTCCACCGTGCAATTAGGGTCTTTCCGGGTCTTCATGCAATCCAGAAAGTTACGCATGTGTTCGGCATGATGGTTTCGTCTTCCTTCCACCCTGGGAATCGGTTGAATCTTCGGGCGTCCATCATTACCATATTCCGGCAACACCTCATACCCTTGCCGGTCGATGACCAATGTGGCTTCATTGCCGATATATGCTAAACCATACAGCCTGTTGTAAGGACCCTGCTGGATGCCGGCGGTATGTTCCCAACTGACCGAGTAATCTTTCATCTGAAAGACCACACTCATTGTATCGAAAGTTTCGTGAAAATGGTCCGGATGTGAAAAATTACCCCCAGATGCTGTTACGCTGACCGGCGGCTCCTTAATATCTTTTACCCACAAGGCCATATCTAACAGGTGCACGCCCCAGTCTGTCATCAACCCACCTCCATAATCCCAGCAATGCCTCCAGTGGCCATGAAACCTGGACTTGTTAAAGGGTCTGTAAGGTGCGGGGCCCAGCCATTGCTCGTAGTCCACACCCTGTGGCACCTCAGAATCAGGAACAATCGAGGCTCCAACCCCATATGCAAAATTGGCCCAGACCAATACCTTTCTAAGCTTCCCGATACCTCCCTTTCTCATGATCTCCATGGCCTCCTGCCAGTGAGGGCCACTGCGTTGTTGCTGTCCCACCTGGGCTACCCGGTTATATTTTCTGGCGGTCCTGACCATCAAATCGCATTCCCCTATGCTGTTAGCCAGGGGTTTTTCCACATAGACATCTTTGCCCGCCTGACAAGCTTCGATAAATGGAAGACAATGCCAATGATCAGGTGTACCAATGATCACTGCATCTAGGTCCTTATCTTCCAGCATCTTTCTGTAATCCTTGTAATTAGCCGGCTTTTTGGCATCCCCCTGCTGCTCAATCACGTCGGCAGTTCTTCTCGCAAGGATCTCATCATCAATATCGCAAAGGGCGATGCATTCGGCATCAGGCTGCTTCATGGCATTCGACAGATCACCGAAGCCCATACCGCGGGCCCCAATCAATCCTACCCTGATCATTTCATTGGCACCGATAATTCTATTTCGGGCAGTGGAGATCAACGGAGCGGATATCATACCTGATAAACCAATGCCGGCTGCTGCCCTGGTTGAATCGCTGATAAATTTTCTTCTGGAACGTGAGGGTTTATTTGAATTGTTCATTTGCAATTGGTCGGGTGTGCTTGAACAATAAATATAGAAAAACCTGTGAATTAGGAGTGTCTTGCTATAACCTGCCCCAGACAGGGCCCAGGATATGCTCACAGGCAGTATACAGATCTTTCGCCACGTGGTCAGCACCCCCATCACTCAAACCGTCTACCTGCACTGTATTGATACCCAACTTCTGTGCAGGTTTGATATCTCTGGCCTTATCGCCCACCATCCAGGATTTGCCCGGATCAATATCAAACCTGGCGATGGCCCGCTCAAACATCAGCGATCCTGGTTTCCGGCTGAGCGAGTTTGAAACTGACTCATGAAATGGAGCATAATAGATATAGTCTATGCGATGACCGAGCTGCTGCTGCATGAGGGCGTGGCAGACCTGCATGTCGTTTCTGGTATAAATCCCTTTGGCGATCCCTGACTGATTGGTCACCACAATAATTAAATAACCCGCCGCTTTTATAGCTTCAATTGCCTCCGGCACTCCGTGGATAAGTTGAAAGGTTTCAGGTTTGTAAACATAGTTTGGGGAATCCTCATTAATAACGCCATCCCGGTCAAGAAAAACACACTTTTTACTCATAAGTCGCAAATATTGGCAATCAATTCCTTTAAAAGATCGTTTTCTAATTAAGGAATATGATTTTTTTGGCGTTTTTATACATATTAGTGACATGTTAGACTTTCAGAAAAAGAAGCAGTTGAGTATCATGGTAAAAATTGCCATGGTCGACGAGGATTTTGCGGACGAAGAAAAAGCCGTAATCAAAAAAATCAGTAAAAGGTATGGCGCCACTGATCAGGAGATCGAAGACATCTTTAACAGCCCCCCCACCACGGAAAGTCTCACTCCCATGACCGTGAATGACAAAATGGATTTCATGATGGATTGTATCCTGGTGATCCTTGCCGACCAGGTAGTGACAAGCTCAGAAGATTACTTTGCCAAGCACATTGCTACTAGCCTTGGATTCAAAACAGAGGTTGTCCCTTACCTGATCGAGCACAAAGACGCCAGCAGAGAAGAAATGAAAGAAAGCATGATTCCTTTCCTGGTCAGGTAATTTATTTCCTGACCAGTTTAACGATACCTACATTTTCTACTCCAATATAGATCGTACCATCGGCTGCTTCTTCGATGGCTCTTACTCTACCAATTCCCTTGAGTAGTTTCTCCTCTTTCACTACTTTGCCATTCTCCATCACACACCGGTTTACATACTGAAAACTCAGCGATCCTACCAGAATGTCTCCCTTTAGATCACCGTACTTTCCGGAAGTGACATACTCCATGCCGCAAGGAGCTATGGAAGGCACCCAATAATTAACAGGTTGTTCCATTCCTTCTTTGGATGTAATATCTGTGAATGAAGTGCCATCGTAGTTGATTCCATAAGAAATAACCGGCCAACCGTAATTTTTCCCCGGAACGATGATGTTTAATTCATCGCCTCCTCTTGGTCCATGCTCCGTTTCCCACAATGTACCATCAGGGCCTAACACCAGCCCCTGAGGATTCCGGTGACCGTATGAATAGATAGAAGGCATGGCTATCGGAGAATTCCTAAACGGATTATCCTCCGGGATACTGCCGTCATCATAGGTTCTGTGGATCTTGCCCAAGTGATTTCTTAAAGTCTGTGGATTTTCGTCGCGATTTTGCCGCTCTCCAACAGAAAAGTACATATATCCTTTTCCATCAAACACGATTCTTGATCCATAATGTCCTCTTTTAGGTTGATATGGTTGTGCTTCAAATACCTCCTGCATACCCACCAACTTATTGCCCTCTATTTTCGCTCTCACGATGGCTGTGGTACCAAGCTCTTTGCCGTCCTTGTCCTTTTTACCTCCCTTGCTGTAGGATAAATAGATCCATCCGTTTTTATTATAGTCCGGGTGTACAGTGATGTCGAGGAGACCTCCCTGTCCTTCAAACAGCACCTTGGGTGTGCCCGTGATCTCGGTAACCTTTTCTCCAACAACCCTGTAGAGTTTTCCGGATTTGTCTGTTACAAGCATGTCCTCATTTGGCAAAAAATCAATACCCCATGGGAGTGTGATTTCTTTGGTTACTACTTCATGGGTAAACGATTCATTGACTGGGAAATCATTCTGCGCACATGCTACAAATGAAAATATAAGTGATGCAGCTACAATAATATTTTTCATGACTTGGGATAAGGTTTTTAAATAAGTTCTCAATTTACTTCAAACCTATTATTGAGTTGAATGGTTTAAACAAATTTAAATTGATTTGTTCAGCTCAAGCTTTATGTAAATTTCTTTGAGCCATCCCTTCAATTTATCTTTGGAGTTACTTCCGATCAGATATACCTGGTCTTCATTTTCCATGATCATGACAGCTCCAAAGGCTTTTCCCTTCGACCTCCTTTTCAATTGATGGAGGTTTGCCATCTTAAGGATCCTGATTTCTTTGATCTCCCGGAATCTCTTCCATGGGCCCAGCCGGAATCCGGCAAACCAGTAACCTTCCAAATAGGCTTTAGCCTGGTTATTGATTTCAAGGAGTCTGTATGCATTCCAAATGGGCAAAACAGGCGTAGCCAGACTAATTGTTAATAAAATCGCTATCTCTTCACTCATCAGGAAATTTGCGTAAAGCATCCCAACAAACAAGAACCCGGAAATAAAAAGCCTGAGCCATAGTGGCAATATTCTTCCCTGGTTGATTCTGACTATTCCTTTTTTTGGCATGCCAAATTAAAGTGAATTTTTTGTAGAAAAATGAAAACCCTGACTGACATTTGATGTTATCACAGTATGGTCAGAGAAATCCCATTATTCCCATTAAACCTGGTAGTCTTTCCTCAGGAACCATTGAACCTGCACATCTTTGAACCGCGTTATAAGCAGTTGATCAATGATTGCCTCAAGGAACATAAAACTTTTGGCATCCCTTCCCATGTGGTAAATAAGCTGGAGTTTGGTACTGAGGTAAAGATTGTAGAACTCACCAAAAAATATGACGATGGGAGAATGGATATCAAAACAGAGGGTATCCGTGAATTCAAAATTCTTGATTTTCACAATCCATGGACTGACAAGCTTTACGCAGGTGGAAAAGTTGAATTCCTGAAAATTGTTGATGATGAAGATCCAGCGTTAAGGGTTGAGATCATGGAAAAGGTCAGGGAGTTGTTTTCGTGGCTGCAGTTGGACGAAGACCTCAATGTACTGGATAAAAGCATTTATGAATTTATTCACAAAATTGGTCTCAAGCCCGATGAGGAGTACCGATTGCTGCAGCTGACCTCTCAAAAAAAGCGACAGCAATTCATTCTGAAACACCTGAATAAAATAATCCCAATGCTTGAACGTGCAGAAAAGGCCCGGGAGATCATCAAAATGAATGGGCACTTCAAGCACTTAGACCCGCTCAAATTCTAAGTATTGTTTTAATTTGCACCCCATGGACAAAGTTTCGGGGTTTGGAATAGTGTTATTGTTTATCATCGGGGGCATTGCCTTCCTGATGGTCACACTGTTCATGGGCAAGCTATTGCGCCCCAACAGACCTAACATAGAGAAAAATACCACTTATGAATCAGGTGAAGACCCCGTAAATACTGCCTGGGGCATTTTCAACATCCGATTTTACATCATTGCTTTGGTTTTCCTGCTATTCGAAGCGGAACTGATCTTCTTATTTCCCTGGGCGCTAGTCTTTGCTGACGAAAAATTAATCGATCAAACCAATGGACTTTGGGGAATCTTTTCATTGATTGAAATCTTTATATTCATAGGAATACTCGTATTGGGACTTGTCTATGTATGGGCCAATGGAATGCTCGACTGGGTAAAACCTAAGCCTGAGGTGTCTACATTCAAGTCACCCGTACCGAGGAGCGAATACGAAGCGTTCAACGAAAAATATACGTGATTACATGGGATTACACGATCATAAATTCGGAGAAGGAGGAATTGTCATCACCAAACTGGATGATGTCCTGAATTGGGCAAGACTATCCAGCATATGGCCCATGGGCTTTGGATTGGCTTGCTGTGCCATGGAATTTTTCTCTACAGCTGCCTCGCCTTATGACCTTGACCGTTTTGGGGTACTGCCCCGCGCGTCCCCCAGGCAATCCGATGTCATGATCATTTCAGGTACTGTGACCTTTAAAATGGGAGATCGGGTAAGAAGGCTTTACGAACAAATGGCTGAGCCCAGGTATGTCATATCGATGGGATCCTGTGCCAACTGCGGTGGACCTTACTGGGAGCATGGTTATCATGTAGTGAAAGGTGTGGACAAAATCATTCCGGTAGATATTTATGTCCCGGGCTGTCCTCCACGGCCAGAAGCATTACTGGGAGGGATCATGAAACTGCAGGAGAAGATCCGAACAGAATCATCTATGAAGCCCGAAGCGCTGGAAAAGATATTGGCAAAAAGAAAAAAGCTTGCCTAATGGAATTCGAGAAGATCAGGCAATTACTTTCTGAACGCTTTGTGGATGCCGTACTTGGCGAGGACCTAGAAGCATCGCCCAATGCCCTGCTGATAGATAGAAAAAAGATTGCAGAGATGTGCAACTTCCTTTACTCCAGTAAAGAGACTTATTTTGATCAGTTGTCCTGTCTCACTGGGATAGACAATGGTCCTGAAGAAAACACTATGGAGGTGGTCTATAACCTGTACAGCATACCTCGGGCCCATCACCTGATGCTCAAAGTGACCCTGGACCGAAAGAAACCGATTATTGATTCTGTGCAACATATCTGGAGAACAGCTAACTGGCACGAAAGAGAGGCCTTTGACCTCCTGGGCATACAGTTTAAAAACCACCCGGACCTGCGAAGGATCTTATTGCCCAAAGACTGGGAAGGGTATCCCCTCAGAAAAGATTACGAAGAGCAGGAGAAATATCACGGCATGAACGTGAAATATGACCGGGATCAATATCCGGACGACATTCCCCAATTCAAAAATCAGGATGCAGATTCAATATAAATATCATCCCGACAACCTGGCCATCTCGGAGCCGGTAATCAAAGACCCGAAGTCTCTGAAGACGGGCGAAATGATCATCAATATTGGCCCGCAACACCCCTCCACTCACGGAGTATTAAGATTAGAGGTAGTCACTGACGGAGAAGTGGTCAAAGAAGTGATCCCACACCTGGGTTATCTCCATCGGTGCTTTGAGAAACATGCTGAATCCGTACCCTTCAACCAGGTGATCCCTTATGTAGATCGGATGGACTATGCCGCCGCGATGAACAATGAGCATTGCTATGCCATGGGCATTGAAAAGATGCTGGGCATAGAAGACAAGATTCCTAAACGGGTGGAGTATATCCGCGTGCTGGTAGCTGAGCTCAACCGTATTGCATCACACTTCATCGCATTGGGTACCTATGGCATGGACATCGGAGCTGTGACGCCCTTTTTGTGGACCATGCGGGACCGGGAGCACATTATCAGACTTTTCGAATGGATCTCCGGTGCCCGGTTGCTCTACAACTATATCTGGATTGGTGGTTTGTTTTATGACCTGCCGGTAGGGTTCGAAAAACGATGCAAGGAATTTATCAACTATGTAAGGCCAAAGATCCTGGACCTTGAGAACTTATTGATCGAAAATAAGATCTTCATTGACAGAACTGCAAAAGTCGGGACCTTGCCTTTAGACCTTGCCATCAATTACGGGGTGACAGGCCCCATCTTACGTGCTTCCGGACTCGCTTATGACCTCAGAAGGGTGGATGATTACAGTGTTTATCCCGAACTGGATTTTGAAATCCCTGTCGGTAAAGGAGAAATGGGTGAAGTCGGTGATTGTTGGGACCGTGCCTGGGTACGCGTAAAAGAATGTTATGAGTCGCTCCGGATCGTGGACCAGTGCCTGGACCAACTGAATGGACCACATAAAAGAACAAGAGACTTCAATCCTCAGGCTTTGGTACCTAAAAAGATCAGACCAAAGGCTCAGGATCTGTATGTAAGATCCGAGCATCCAAAAGGGGAATTGGGATACTTCTTCAGGACAGATGGCCGTGCAGATACTGCCATTAGATGCAAGGCACGTTCTTGCTCTTTTTCAAACCTTTCCGTACTCCCTGAGATTAGCAAAGGATATATGCTTGGTGACCTGATTGCCATAGTTGGATCATTGGATTTTGTGATGGGCGAAGTAGATCGCTAACTTTAGTACATGATTCCGGTCCTTTCGGCAACACAAACCAGGCAGGCTGATACCTACACCATCGAAAATGAGCCCATTCCATCGATAGATTTGATGGAACGAGCCTCTCATGCCTTTGTCAATAAATTCACTGAGCTGGCAGGCAGAGGGCATAGGCTTTATGTTTTTTGTGGGACCGGCAACAATGGTGGGGATGGACTGGCAGTCAGCAGGCTTCTGATCAAGCAGGGATATGATGTACGGGTTTTTATCGTGGGAACTCCTGAAAAGGGTTCACCGGACTTTAAGGTCAACCTGGAACGCTTAGAAGCATTGACCTCAGTCAACCAGGTACCTTCAGCTAATCACTTTCCAAGGTTAGACAAGCACGACATTGTAATTGATGCCCTTTTTGGATCTGGTTTGAGCAGACCGCTGGAAGGATTATTTGCTGACCTCGTCAATCACATCAATGAGTCAAAAAGCAACATCTACAGCATTGATATTGCCAGCGGCCTCTTTGCTGATCAGCCTCCTCAGGGCAAAGCTATCATTGAGCCACTTCATACCATTTCTTTTCAATGCCCTAAAGCAGCTTTTTTCCATCCATCATCAAAAACTTATACAGGCCAGTGGCATGTGGTAGATATTGGTCTTGATAAGGGTTTTGTCCAATCACTGGAAGTCAATCAATACTATTCCGAGGTTGAAGATTTTTATACGGTTGTTCCCCGGAGATCAAAATTTGATCACAAGGGAGATGCAGGGAGAGTGAAAATCGTTTCAGGGAGCAAAGGCAAAATGGGGGCAGCCGTCCTGTGTGCCAGGGCTGCCTTGAGGACAGGTGCGGGGCTGGTATTTGTGCAGACACCTGCCTGTGGAAGGGATGTCTTGCAAGCGTCTGTACCTGAGGCCATGGTTCTTGAAGATAAAGGCATGGAGGTGATCACAGCAATAGAAGTGGATGATTATGATGCCATAGCCTTGGGTCCAGGATTGGATACCCGCCAGGATACGAGGAAAGCGGTCAGAATATTTTTGGAAAAAGCTTCCAGTCCAGTGATCATAGATGCAGATGGCTTGAATATTCTATCCCTGGACAAAGATCTACTGAAGCGTGTACCCCCTCAAAGCATCCTTACCCCCCACCCGGGAGAATTTAAACGCCTGGTTGGTGAATGGTCCAATGATTTCGAAAAGATTGAGCTGCTTAGAAAGTTCGCCATGGATCATCAATTCAATGTACTCCTCAAAGGTGTCTACTCGGTGGTGTGTTCGTCGTCCGGCAATTGCCACTACAATTGTTCGGGCAATCCTGGCATGGCGACTGGCGGCAGCGGGGATGTACTTACCGGTGTGATTGCCGCATTGCTGGGACAGCTAAAAAGGCCATTCGAAGCCCTGCACCTGGGGGTCTATCTCCATGGACTGGCTGGTGACCTCGCCGCTGAAAAAATTGGCACTACTGGTATGATTGCCTCTGATATCATTGACAATCTACCTTCTGCTGTTAAAAAAATACAATTCTGATTTTTGCCTAAAAAAGGCTCTTAAAACGAATCAAAATTACTTTTTAACGATTTTTAAGAGCTAAAAAGCACCATTAACGTAATTTTCACAATAAAATTTTATTCAAATAATTAAACATTGGCGATTTTTTTGCGTACTTTGTAAGTACAACCATGCACAATAAACTTATCATAGCGACGTTTGGATTATTTTTCGCAGTCAGCGGACTAGCTCAGACGGATAATGGTGAGTCGGTTAACCCTGAAATAAATTTCTCTAATCAAACTTTGGCGGCTGAAAACAAAATAGAGGTTTATCCAAACCCTGCTGTTGAGTTTATTATTGTTGAGGTGTCCAATTCTTCGCTGGAAAATGTGGAGTTCGAGATGCACAGCATTATCGGCAACAAGATTGAAATTTCTTCTGAGAACCTCTCTCAAGACAAATTTCGAATTCCTGTCAAAGACCTGGCATCAGGTTATTATTTCCTCGTAGTGAAGGACGAAATATCCAGGTTTAAGAAAGCTTACAAATTTTTGAAGTCTAATTAAGACACGCCGAAAGGCTTCAGTTGTTTCCTTTCCCAACAATCCCCCAATCCTGGCATTGTCTAATTCTTTCCAGTACCAAGGAGTAGATAAATCATACCCTGCTTAACCTTGGCCATGATGACAAAGTCTTTAGGCATTCTGATCCATAAGCCATTGTCTCACTAAAAACGATTGACCCTAACGAGGTTCATTTCGTTTCTCTACAGATTCTTTCTTCAAGTAAGATCTCTCAACAGCGCCTGTTAAAACGCTGATTGCGCCCTGGCGTAATAGGTGTTCAACATCTGCTCGTAGGTAGAAGCACGTTGGTCATAGCCGTGAGCTTTGTATGCCTGCGTAAGTTCATTCAAGGTGAACAACTTCTTCCTTAGCATATCCCGATCATTGATCCCTTTTTCAAACAGGTAATCCAGGTACTCTTCAGCATTTCTGGCTGCTATATCTGCAATCTCATTGGCTTTTGCCTCTTCTCCTACACCAAGTAAGATCGATACCTGTTGTACGTTGAATTCATCATATGGGATAGACTCATTTGGCATCACCTCTAGTGACTTCAGCATGACCGCTTTGGCTTTTTCTACATCACCCTTTTCCAGGAGCTTGGTACCAAGTGTATTGAAAGCTGACCGATGATTCAAACAGAAATTCCTGTAGTCTTCAGAATAATAAACATCTGGCCTGTCAAGGTTTCTCCAGAAGTAGTTATTCATCATGTTTTCGTACATCAGCTCCGTATCCACCAGGAAGTCATCACCACTACCGGATGATACCGGCAAAAGCCTGTAAGCAATACCTTCCTGCACCACATACCTTCTGATATCAAAATTCAGACTAAATAAAGATGTTGTGTTGAAGTAGATTGGTCTCTCCCAGTTGGAGTTTACAATCAGGTCAATCACCGCCAAGTCACTTTTATAAAGTGCACTTTCTTTAATTCCCCAGGTCATGCGATCCACAATCTTATCTTCATGCTCTTTCGGGATGATCCCTAAAGACTTAACCCGCTCCACATCCACTGGCAAGGTCATTGCTTTCGCAGGGATGGTTGTTAAAGTAGATCCCAGCCTGGAAGGTACCTGCAGTCTTGAATCGCCTGCTTTCACTAGGTTCAAATACTGTCGGGCATTGATGGCCCCCTGGATGCCTTTGTTCTCCATCACCACCAGGTAATCATTCGGACCACCCTGACGGTAGTTTTCTGCTGTCAGGCCAAATGGCAATGGTTCCGATTCATAAGCCGGACGCATCATTTGATTGATATACCAGTCTGTATTGAAGTAACTCAATACAATCACCCGTACATCCGTTCTGAAGCCTTCTACCTCCTGGGCATACCAAAGAGGGAATGTATCATTGTCACCTCCCGTGAATATGATTGCATTAGGAGCACAAGAATTCAGATAGTTCTTTGCAGCATCCACTGAGAAATAGCGATCTGACCGGTCATGGTCATCCCAGTTTTCTGTGGCCATCAAGGTCGGTACGGAAAGTGCCAGGATGCCGGCAAGCGCTGCCGCTACCTTACCATTTTTCATGAAAGTAGAAAACAGATCATAAAGAGCCAGAACACCAAAGCCTATCCAGATTGCAAATACATAGTACGACCCTGCGTAGATGTAGTCCCGCTCTCTCGGCTCTATAGGAGGTGAGTTGAGGTAGAGTACCAGTGCAGCTCCTGTCAGGAAGAACAGCAGCAAGGTTACCCAGAAATATTTTTGATCTTTTCTGAACTGGATAAACATACCAAAGAGCCCAAGCAACAGTGGTAAAGCATAGTAAATGTTTCTACCCTTATTCTGCTTTATCACTTCCGGTATATCATCAGTAGGGAATATCACCTCACTGGCTCCCTGAATATCGGAAGCTCTTCCGGCAAAATTCCACATGAAGTAGCGTTTATACATGTGCCCTAGCTGATAGGTAAACATGAAATGGAGGTTGTCAATAAAATTAGGTTTTTCTCCCTCAGCCAACCCAGTGATCTCCCGATACCGCTGAACGTGTCGGCCGTCGGTGCTATACATCCGAGGTAATATGGTCGTGTGCTGAGGATCATAGACATATTCTACTTTATAGTCTTTCACCTCATACTTGTCTTCACCTCTCATGTATACCTTAGCTCCACGTTCCTGGCTGATCACAGATGCTGTGAAGTAATGCCCGTGTACCAAAGGTCGGCTACCATATTGTTCTCGCTTCAGGTATGAAACGAATGAGAGAATGTCTTCCGGGTTATTTTCATCAATCGGAGGATTATAATTACTCCTGATCAATACTAAAGTATAGGAGGAGTAGCCAATCATGATGAATGTAAAACAGAGTAGAGCAGTGTTCAATACGACTTTGCTTTTCTTCAGTGAATAGAAGATCCCATAGATCAGTCCACCTAAAAAGGCCAGACCGAAAAAGATGGTACCCGATCCGAATGGAAGTCCCAGCCCATTCACGAAAAAGATCTCGAGCGAACCGGCCAGAGATGGTAAACCGGGTATCACGCCTACCATCACCACTCCGATGATAGCAAAAGCTCCTGCCAGGGTAAGGATGATGCCTCTTTTATTAAAGTTTTGATATTTTTTGAAATAGAAAATCAATGCCATCGCCGGGATGGTAACCAGGTTAAGCAAGTGAACACCGATGGATAGACCCACCATGTAAGCGATAAGGATCAGCCACTTGTTTCCTTTGGAATCATCCTCGATATTTTCCCATTTCAGGATGGCCCAAAATACGAATGCAGTGAAAAAGGCCGACATACCGTATACTTCCGCTTCCACGGCAGAGAACCAGAAAGTATCTGAAAAAGTACAGGCCATCGCGCCTACAAAACCGGCTGCCATGATCAGGATGGTCTGTTGATCAGTTTCTTCACCGGATTTAATACCCAATACGCGCTTTACCAGGTGAGTGATTGACCAGAAAAGGAAAAGGATGGCAAATGCACTACTCAGGACGCTCAGGATATTTACCCAATAAGCTACCTGGGTAACATCCCCAAATGCCAACATGGAGAACATCCGCCCTATTAGCAGGAAAAAAGGTGCTCCCGGTGGGTGTGGTACCTCGAGCTTGTAGCTACAGGCAATAAATTCCCCACAATCCCAGAAACTGGCAGTTGGCTCTACTGTAAGTAGATAAACAATGAATGCTATTAGAAAGCTAAACCATCCTACGATAATGTTGATCCTTTGATATCCCATAGATTGCTATGTCTTTTTCAGAGATTGAGAGGCGAAATTAGTCATTTGTAATAATAAAGCCGGATGCAAGCTAAGTAAATCAGGAGCATCCTATGTTAAATCCTGTGAATTTAACTGCGATAGGCTAAAACATAATAAGCAAGCCAAAAAAAGAACAGGAAAACGTACGAGCTTGTCACAACATAAAAGCTGATCTTTAGTCGTTTACCACTGATCCAGTATACACCTACAATCAGTATGCACCAATAGACCAATTCAAAGAGGTTGAGGGATTTGAAGGGGTAGTGCCATTGTGTCGATACCTGCGTATAATCCACTAGATTCATCACACTCAATGGATAAAAAGCCTGGTAATCCTGATAGCTCAGGTCCTGCGGTATTATCGTAAACCAGCCAATTTTAAAGATTTCAGCCACTATAAATATCAATTCGCCGATCATGACCAGCTTCCAGAGCTGAGCAAATGTTATGCGGTACCCGAACATAAAGCAACCCACCCAAAGCGTAAAGGTGGTAAATGCAAATTTCCAGGCCAGGAAGATAGGCACCGATATATATGTCAATCCAAAAAACAGATCAAAAACCCACATTTCTCCTCTTTCCTGAAGAATTTCAAAGGCCGCAATATTATCAATGATCAACATGCGTTTTAATAAGTACAGTATGATATAAATCAGACACAATGAAATGAATAGCAATCTGCCATCGATACCAAACCAATTCTGTAAAAAATCCTCTCTGTACCTACTTAACCAATTCATTGCTGTAAATTCACGGCGTGTTAGCGATATTTGGGAACTATCAACTCCAGGAATCGTTATTGCGAAGATAGGATATGAATAGAATCATATTATTTTTTTTTCTGGCATGCCCCGCCTTACTGAGTTACGCCCAACCTGAGGACAGGGTAGATACTACGCATAGTCTGCTGGAAAACAGATACATCCAAATTGAGGCCACCCAGGCAATCAATGATCTTTACAATTTCGAGTTTGACAGGTCTTATCGACATTTTTTATACCTGAAAAAGCAATATGGATGGCATCCACTACCTTACTTCATGATTGGTCTTAACTACTGGTGGAGAATCCTGCCCAATGTAGAGAATAAAGAATGGGACGAGCCCTTTATCGCATACATGGACTCATCCATTGTTCTGGCAGAGCGACTTAGAGAAAAGTACAACAAAGTGGAGGGGGCATTCTTCCTCGCTGCAGCCTATGCTTTTAAGGGGCGTTTATATTCTGACAGAAGCGACTATGGGAAAGCAGCATTTGCAGGAAGGAATTCACTGAAATACCTGGAAGAGTGCAAAGGGCATGAAGAGTTGAGTCCTGAACTGCTGTTTGGTGATGCATTGTTCAATTATTATGCTGAGTGGATCCCTGAGAATTATCCGCTTCTGAAACCTCTCATGTTGATGTTTCCGGATGGCGACAAGCAATTAGGGATTCAGCAACTCAAGACGGTGGCAAGAAATGCTTTTTATACCAGGACAGAGGCTCAATATTATCTCATGCGTATCGCCTACTTTGAAGATGGTGACTATGCCACATCGATACAGCTGGCAGAATATTTACACGAGACATTTCCTAAAAACTCCTACTTCCACAGATTTTATGCACGTCTGTTGTATCAAACAGGAAAATATGATCAGGCACTTGATGAATCATACAGCATTTTAAACAGGATAGATAGCGCTTATGCCGGATATGAAACCAATGCCGGCCGATACGCCTCGTTTTTTGCCGGCCATATCAACGAAATCAGACGAGATTATGAAAAGGCTAAAAAATATTTCAACCTGTCGATTGAATTCAGTGAATATGGTGGACATACTGACATGGGATACTACTACTATTCCATTCTTCACCTGGGAAGGATTGCTGAAGCTGAAGGAGATGCGGATTCCGCTAAAGACTATTTCAAGCAAGTAAGAAAACTCACTAAACGAAAACACCCGGCCAATGAAGAGGCCCGGGAGAAACTGAAAGAACTCTAGTCCTTCTTCTTCATCATTTTTTCAATCTCATTTAGCTCATCCCTTAGGCGGGCTGCTTCCATGAAATCGAGGTCTTTCGCCGCTTTCTCCATCTGTTCTCTGGTTTGTACTGACATTTTCTTCAGCTGATCCTGATCCATATAAGCTACTACTGGATCTGCGGCTACAGTTGTGTTCTCACTTTCCACATAATATTTCTTATTTCGTCGGGCGTCGGTGACTCCGGCTTTTCTGAGAACAGAAGCTTTGTTGTTGATGATCGTCTTTGGTTCGATGCCATGCTCCTCATTATAGGCCTGCTGGATGCTTCTCCGTCTGTTGGTTTCGTCAATGGCCTTTTGCATGGAGTCCGTTATTTTATCTGCATACATGATCACTTCACCGTTCACATTCCTGGCCGCCCGGCCAATGGTCTGAACCAGCGAACGCTCATTTCTGAGGTATCCTTCCTTATCCGCATCCAGGATCGTCACAAGGCTTACCTCAGGAAGATCGAGCCCTTCTCGCAAAAGGTTGACACCCACCAGCACATCAAATACACCGTCACGAAGATCCTGAAGGATCTGTACCCTGTCCAAAGTATCTACCTCCGAGTGAATATATCTTGTTTTAACACCGGCATTCAATAGATATTTTGAGAGCTCCTCCGCCATTCGCTTGGTCAATGTGGTGACTAAAACCCTTTCTTCCCGCTCTATCCTCACCTGAATTTCTTCCATCAGGTCATCAATCTGATTTAAGCTTGGCCTCACGTGGATAATAGGATCTAAAAGCCCTGTTGGTCTGATCAGTTGTTCCACCACCACTCCTTCTGACTTTCTAAGCTCATATTCCGATGGTGTAGCGCTCACAAACACCACCTGATTCAGCATGCTTTCAAATTCATTGAATGTAAGCGGCCGGTTGTCAAGTGCAGACGGAAGCCTGAATCCATAATCTACCAGGTTCACCTTCCTGCTCCTGTCCCCTCCCCACATACCTCTCACCTGTGGCACGGTCACGTGGCTTTCATCGATGATCATCAGGTAGTCATCCGGAAAATAATCCAGCAGGCAGAATGGACGAGTTCCCGGATCTCGCCGGTCAAAATATCTTGAATAATTCTCTACGCCGGAGCAATAGCCAATTTCACGGATCATCTCCACATCAAATTCGGTCCGCTCTTTCAGTCTTTTGGCCTCCATGTATCTTTTCTCCTGCTCAAAGAATTGTACCTGGGCTACCAGATCATCCTGGATCTCTGTGATGGCTACATTGAGCATGTCCTTGCCTGTCACAAAGAGGTTTGCCGGGAAGATCGTCACCAGCCTCTCCTCAGATATCTTTTCACCGGTATGAGGGTCAATCCGGTGAATGGATTCAATTTCATCGCCCCAGAAGATAAACCGATAGGCAAAGTCGGCATAGGCGATAAAGACATCCACTGTATCACCCTTTACCCGAAAGTTTCCGCGTTTGAACTCCACTTCTGTCCGGTTGTAGAGGATCTCCACCAGCTTAAACAGGAATTGATTTCTGGGGATCACTTCCCCCTCCTGGACCTTGAGCACATTCTTCCCGAATTCCTCCGGATTGCCAATACCATAGATACAGGATACCGATGCTACCACCAGTACATCTCTTCGTCCAGACAATAAAGATGAAGTGGCACTCAACCGAAGCTTTTCTATCTCTTCATTGATCGAAAGGTCTTTCTCAATGTAGATGTTGGAAGTTGGGATATATGCTTCCGGTTGATAGTAGTCGTAGTAAGAGATAAAATATTCGACCGCATTTTCAGGGAAAAAGTATTTGAACTCCCCGTAGAGCTGAGCAGCCAGTGTCTTGTTATGGCAAAGCACCAAAGTAGGGCGATTAATCTCCTTTACCACATTGGCCATGGTAAAAGTTTTACCGGATCCAGTCACACCCAACAGTGTCTGAGCAGGTTCACCAGACGCTAAACCTTTTACCAACTGTTTGATCGCTGCTGGCTGATCACCAGTTGGCTCATACTCTGAAATTAATTTGAAATCCATACAAAAAAAGCACTAGCTATTCCAGATTTCCCAGGACTTATCTGCCTGAAGATGCAACATCTCTATACCATTTTTGACCTGAGCACCCTGATCCAATCCTTTTTGCATAAACAGTGTCGTTTCAGGATTATAGACCAGGTCAAACAAAAAGTGTGATGGTCCTAAAGCATCATAAGGAATATCAGGGCAATTTTCCACTTTAGGGTGCATCCCTAAAGGGGTGGTATTCACTATCAATTGATTTTCCCTGATCCTTTCAGGTGTTAACTGATCATAACTTATGATCCCTTCGCCTGACTTGCGGGAAACAGAAACAACCTGAATCCCTAAATCATCCAACACAGCCCTTACTGCTTTTGAAGATCCACCTGTACCCAGTATCAAAGCATTCTTAACGGAATTGTCAGGCAGGAAGTTCTCCAGGGAGGTTCGAAAACCAAAATAGTCCGAATTATACCCGGTAAGCTTGTCACCTGTTCGTTTGATCACATTCACTGCACCTACTTTTTCAGCACTTTGGTCCAGCGCATCCAGGTATTGTCTTACGGCTTGTTTGTGGGGTACTGTTACGTTGATCCCAACAAGATTTGGATCCTTCCATAAACCAGGAAATAAATCGATGGTCTCAAGTTCGTACAGTTCGTACTTATGGTCTGCTAATCCCAGTTCTTTGAACTTCCCGGTAAAATATTTTTTAGAAAAGGAGTGTCCGAGCGGATAACCAATTAAACCGAAATGTTTCATGCTTTCACCTGCTTTCCAGCTTGTTCCAGGAGCACTACAATGCCAATACCCAGGATGAAAAATAAAATGGCTATGCCCAGATAATTATCCATTCCTGTCACAATAGAGTAATGAGTAGGCAACACATTATCAAGATCAATTTTCCAGGGCCAGATCTTATTTAGCGATCCAAGCATAAACCCGGCTAAGACAGACATGGTCACCGGCTTGTAGTGCTGAAGCAACCAATGGATCAGCTTTGAAAATGAAATAATACCCACCAGACATCCAAGACCAAATACCGCTATCACACCCAGATTAAGGTCTTTCACAGCGCCCAAAACATAGTCGTATTTCCCAAGTAGCAGGAGGATAAAGCTACCAGAGATGCCTGGTAAAATCATGGCGCATATAGCGATCGACCCGGATATAAACACAAACCATAAGGATTCGGTCGTCTCACCCGGCACAAAGGAGGTGATAGCATATGCAATCAATGCTCCCAGGATAAATCCAACATAATCCGCGCCCTTCATTTTGGACGGAGAAACATAAAAGACTGAAACCAGAATTAGACCAAAGAAAAACGACCACACCTGTATCGGGTGCTCATCCAACAGATAGGTGATTAATCGGGCTAATGAAAAGATGGAGATCAGTATCCCCAGTAACACGTTTAGCAGAAAGGCACCGTTAATACGCTCCCATACAGCCTTGATCCGAAACTTTAGTAACAATTGAACCAGCGTGCCATCAACAGATCTAATTGAATTGATGAGCTCTTCGTAGATTCCGGTAATCAAGGCGATGGTTCCGCCAGAGACACCAGGGATCACGTCTGCACCACCCATGGCCATCCCCTTGAGCAGTAATATGATTCGGTTTAGCATGGGAGTAATGCGTTTTCTCCTAAAATTATGATTTGCTTTTTAGGAAGTGGTCGAATGTATCGCCACGTAGCCCTAAACGAATGGTCTCCAAAGGAATCACTTCATTCGGTGCTATGTTTCCAAGGTTGACGTTGGCACCGATTAATTTGATAAACCAAACCTGTTGTTCTTTCTGTGGAGCCTCCCAGATGATCCGATCCTCGGGGATCTTTGTCAGGATCTCTTCTACAAGACCCTGTCTTACCTCTCCGGAATCCCTGAACAAACCTACATTGCCAGATTCCCTGGCTTCACCGATCACTTTCCATGCTCCGGCATCGAGTTCGGTTTGCATTTGTTCAATCCATTTATAAGGAGGGATGATCTTCGCTGCGTCTTTAGATCCAACTTCACTGAGAACAGTCACTTGCTTGGACAACGTGGATATATAATCACATTTCTTTTCATGATCCAGTGTTATGGATCCGTCCGATACCTCTGCATACTCCAGCCCAAAATCTTCCAGTACCTTCTGATATTCTTCAAACTGGCCTCTGATAATGAAGGCTTCAAACAAAGTACCTCCCAGGTAACAAGGAATATCAGCACTTTTATATAGTGCTATTTTCTCTTTTAACTTCGGGGTAACAAAAGAAGTCGACCATCCAAATTTTACAATGTCGATATAATCGCCACACGTCTCAATGAGATCTTCTACCTCTCTCATGCTAAGTCCTTTATCCATGACCATGGTATAACCATTGGTACGGGGTTTGGACGTCCGATAAGGCAGATCATTTAATCTATAATTCATAGTAAATTAACCATGGGGTTGAATTGGTGCTCAAAAATCAAAAATTCTGATCAAAAAAAGGGGAAGATCAGGAATTGTTTTTCTTGTACTGGTTGATGATTTTAAACAAAGCCTTTTGTGTATGCAGCTTAGGGAAGAAGTCATACAGCACCGTATGACCCTCATAATTCAGCATCAGGGCTGTTTCTAACCTGTTGATTGCTTCTTTGTATCGTCCCTTTTCAATGAGGTAAACCACACTTCTATAGTAGAGATTGGCATTTTCAGGATTCTCATTTATTCCATCTTCCAGGACTTCCAGGGCATAGTCTACGTCTCCCTGCTCAAAATACAGATAAGACCAGTTGAGCCAAACCTGGGAATCTTCCGGCTCCATCTCACTGGCTTCGGTATAAGCATCAATGGCTGAAACAATGTTGCCAGTCTTATATTCAGCCTCAGCAACAGCTTTCCAATAAGCTCCGTTTTCAATATCAAGTTTCAATGCTTTGTTCAGGAAGTGGATGGCCTCAAACCACTTTTCCTGGGCTGATAAAGTCATCCCTACACCATACCAGGCCTCGTGATAGAACTGATCCAGTTTGGTCGCTTTTTGATAATACTTTATCGCCAGATCAAATTGTTTCATTTTGTCATAGACCGCTCCCAGGTAACAATAAATTTCTGCGGAAGGTCCTTCTATTTCCTGCGTCCTTTTATAGGCCACCAGGGCCTTCTGGTACTCACCCATGTTCATATAGGTGTTGCCCATATTGAAAAAAGCACTGCTAAAGTCTTCTTCAATAGCTACAGCAAATTCGTATGCATCTATGGATTTTTCATAGTTCCCCAGCTTGTTATAGACAATGCCCAGGTTATACCAGGCATATTCTGAATAGGGATCCTGGTCTATAAATTTTTCGTAGTAAGAAAGACTGCTCTCCAGCTCACCAATGATATCCAGACAATAAGCCAGCTCATACAAAGCGTTTTCATTGAGGATGTTTTCCTCAATGGCCAGCTTATAATGCTCTATAGCCTCCTCATAATTGTTCATTCCCTGATAGGCCAAACCAATGCTGTAGTGGATTTCATCTTTATCCTCCACAAAATCAACTGCAAGCTTATATGCTGCGATGGCTTCCTTATATTCGGAAATCATTGAATGAATAGATCCTTTGAGGATCAATAGCTCCGGGTCGTTGGGCTGAATGAGCAATACATTTTCTATCAACCGAATGGCATCCTCATATCGCTCTAATTTGGTGTACACATCTGCACACTCAATGGTAAGATCGATCGAATAAGAAAAATGATCCAATGCTAACTCACAAGCCTTCAGGGCCATGGAGTACTTCTCATGAGCCTGGTAGTAATTGATGACCTCCAGATAAGTCTCTTCATCAAAGTAATGATTTTCTTTATTCTTAAGGAAAGCTTCAAACTTTCTGATCAACTCCCTCTGCTCCTTGTGTTTATACTCTTCTTTCATAAAGGCGTTAAAAAAGTACCAAATCAGATTAAAACAATTTAATCCAATTTTTCATTCGAAAACGTAATCAACGCTGAAAACTTATCCACAAAATTACCGATTGTTTATTAGGGGAATGGCAAAAATTGCCGGAATATATTGCAAACTTAATCTTCGTAATACCCATGGGCATATCCTGCGCCATATCCATAACCATAACCCCTGCCATTTGATTTCATTGAATTGAAAACAATTGTCAGGTTGGAAAAACGATTTACCTTTTTCAGATTTTCCAGCGACTTCACAAATGAGCGGTTTGAATAGTCAGCTCGCATGATATACATCTGCAAATCTGATTTCTTCATGGATTGGACAGCATCTGTTACCAGACCAATCGGAGGCGTATCCAGAATAACGAGGTCATACTTTTTCTTTAACTCACCGAGGAGTTTTTCATATTTCCCGTTGAGAATCAACTCGGAAGGATTTGGCGGAATAGGACCTGCCACGATATAATTGAGGTTCTTGATGTTAGATTCTCTGATACAATCTTCCAGTTTGCTTTTTCCTATGAGCAGTGTACTTACACCATTTTCACCATTCTCAGAATCAAACGCCAGGTGAACCTTGGGTTTCCGCATATCCATGTCCACTACACAAACTTTATTTTTTGATAGGGCCACGATGGCTGCCATATTTACAGCCACAAAGGTTTTCCCCTCCCCGCTGATCGTAGAGGTGATCGTTACTACTTTCTGGGAATTGGGTCCCTGAAGGAACTCCATGTTTGTACGGATCGTCCTGAGTGACTCACTGATGGAGGATTTGGAATCCGCATTGATAATCAGTTTAGAGTCCTCCATTTTTTTTTTGGAATAATAAGGAACTGAACCAATAATAGGTACATCCGTAAGCCGTTCAAGCTCTTTCAGACTTGTAATCTTATTGTTTGCGAGATATGCTATGAGTAGAAATCCAATGGACAATACAATCCCCAGGGTAGCCCCTACTCCCATGATCAGCAGCGGTTGAGGCTTAATGGGTACGCTTTCGAGTGAGGCGGAAGATAAAATAACGGATTTTGGCACTGTCCCGGCCTTGGTGATCTCCAGCTCCATTTTGGACTGACGAAGGGAAAGCAAAAAGTCTTCCTGAAGTGAGTAGAGCCGCTGATTTTTGTTGTACTCAGTTCCCATGGTAGGCAATTCCACAAAATTTCCCTCCAGCTTATTTTTCCGAACTTGTAGTTCTGTGAGGCGAGTATTTAGTGCTTCTTTATATTCGTCTACCAATTCAAATAAATTGCTTCGCTGATTTTTCAGCCTGTTGTCCAGCCTCCCGATGACAAAAGTGTTTTCATTATATGATTCCAGCTTTTCCTGCTTTTCACCCTGAATTTCAACGTAGCTCTTAAGGGCATCAGAAATCATGGTGGGCATTTGATTGAGCAATAGTGGACTCACCATGATGGGCTCATCACTCAGCAATTGCTTTTCCAAAACTTCGATATCTACCAGTCTGGACCTGAGATTGAATCTTTGGGAGTCAAGCACATTGAGCAGATTTATGGTCTTGGAAAGATCACTCTCGAGATTGGTCGTCCTGTTTTTGATGATAAAAGACTCAAAATAATCCTCAAATGATTCAAGCTTCTCTTCCGTAGCTTTGATCTGGTCATCCAGGAATTTGATTTTTTGCTCCAGTACCGTGTTTTTGGTCTCCTTGGTGTAGCCCAGATATAAAGTATCTATAGCTACAACGAAGTCTCTTGCTTTGTACTTATTAAAGTCCTGCAATGAGATGAGTATGGTCTTGGCATTCAGGTTTTCAGGTCTTACGGTCACATTCTGTTGCAGATAGTTGATCAGTGCCTCTCTGCTATTGACGGTAAAGTAGTATTTGCCCAGCACCTCATCCCCTCTGAAATAATTCGTTTTCTCAATCAAAAAATTGAAATGATCAGTGTTGATAGGTTCTCCAAACCGATGGTCTGCCTTGATCACTTCTCCCTCAAAATCATAGGAAAGCTCAAATTCCTGGTCATTTTTTAGTGTTACATCAATTGGCTTATCATAGAAAGCGGAGTTCTTTATCTTAAATGCGACGGCAAAGGGACTGTTTCGATACCGCTCGTCTACCAGGAATTCCCCATAGTAATAGTAGGAGATATCCATGTCGATGACGTCTACCACTTTGCTAAAGAACAATTTGGATTTCAGAAGTTCAATTTCACCGGATATCTCATTCAGATCCAGTGCCTCTATGTTGGTCCCCAGACCTAGAGAAGAAGCTTCACTCTCAAATTGTAGCCTCAGGATGGATTTTGATTCGTAAACAGGTTTTGTATAACGGACTATGAGGTAGGACACCCCTACGCACACACCAAAAAAAACCAAAAGCATCCACCATTTCTGTTTAATGAGATATAGGAATTTTTCAGGATCAAAAGTGTTTAGGATATCCTGCGACTCTCTGCGATATGGTTCCTGAGGTGCTGTCAATTAGATAGATTTTGGATCACTACGATTAAAGTAAGCACAGAAGTGGTAAGGCCCAGGATAGGTGTCACATCCCGAAGCGATTCCAACCAGGGTCTTCTCCAGGGTTCCACATATATAATATCCTCAGATTCTACAGCTACCACAGAACTCCGCATCCCATGTAAAGTGGCGAGGTCAATTTGAAAAACCGTTGGATTTGCTAAATCACCTCGGATTAATTTGATGTTGTGTGCCTTTGATCCCAGGTTTAAGCCGCCATATAAAGCCAAAACCTCAACAATGGATGTGTTTTCATTTTCCAGGGGTATGACCTGCCCCCCATTGGCACCAAGTACAATCACCCTGCGGTTAATTACAGAAAGCTTCACAAAAGGCTCCACGTAGTGTTCCTGATAGTCCTGTTCAAGTATCTTTTCAGCTTCGTCAATGGTGAGTCCGGTAAGATTTTTTTTACCAACCATAGGCAGTTTCACGGTGCCGTCAGCCTGGATCAAATATTGGTAACGGGTTCGTTGTTGAAGCATCTGGTTACTTTGCTGCTCCATCAACTCAAAATTTGGATCAATGAGCCGTTCGCCTTCATTGGTAAAGACCTCCAATTGCAACCTGTCATCAGGTTGTAGCCGATAGTTGGATGTGGCCTGTGAAACAGCCTCGCTGAGATCTTCGGATGTAAATTGGTCATTTAGCCTGAAAAGAATATCCTGCTTGTAGCTCTTACAGCCAAATAAGATGAAGATGATCAGAAGGTAATGTTTTCTAAGAATTATTTTTTTTATCATGTTGATTACAATCAACGAATTTCAACGAAAATACAGATTACTGCAAAAACAATGCTTAAGTCAATATTTTAATTATCAATTTTTCCCGGATAGCTCCTTTATTTTCTGCTCATACAGCCCAATCACGATTTTCTCGTCATAATTTTCTTCAATTTGTTTTCTTGAATCGCTATGCATCTGCAGCTTTTCTTCCCTGTTGAGACTCAAATATAGTCTCATCTTATTTGCCAGGTCTTTGCTGTCTTTCACCTTACATAAGAAACCATTTACACCATCCTTTACCACCTGACGGCACCCTGGGACATCAGTAGCTATCAGTGCTTTACCCATTGCTCCCGCCTCCAACAGTGTTTTTGGGGTGCCTTCCCTGTATGATGGCAACACCACCACGTCAGCCGCTTCAATGTACTTTCTAATATCGTCCTGATGATCCAGCCACTCAACGCAGGACTCGGATTTCCATTCATCTATAAGCGCTCGATCAATACTTCGGGCATGGCCTGGTTCATATCCACCGATGATCCGGAACCTTACATTGGAGTGTCGGGAACACATTTGCTTGGCCGCCTCTGAAAATTCAATTACACCCTTTTCAATGATCAACCGACCAATCATGAGGAAAGTGGTGGTCTTACCGGGGGTAAATGGAGATAATTGAAAATGATGAAGATTTACCCCCGAGCCGGGCAAAACACTGGTTTTTTTCAGGTTAATAGGTACTACTTCCACAAAATCCTTTCTATCCTCCTCATTTTGAAAGAATATCCAGCTACTGAATCTAAACGCAATCCTGTATAATGTAACAGCGATCTTTTTGAGACTCCCTTTCCATAGAAAGACTGTCCCCAATCCACTCACATTACAAATACACGGAATTTTCAATACAGCCGAAACGAGGGAAGTATAAATATTGGGCTTGATTGTATAGGTGAGAATGATATCCGGTTTCGAAGTTTTCAGGATACCATACAGTCTCCAAATCAGGCTCAGGTCCGTTATCGGATTGGTGCTGGTACCAGGAAAATCCAACGCATGGTAACTACATCCCAGATCAACCAGTTTTTGTGAATAATCATCTTTGGGCGCTATCGCTATTATCTGATGACCCTGCGCCATGAAATGATCGATCAACCCCTTCCTGAAGTTGTAGATATTCCAGCTGGTGTTTATGATTATTGCTATTTTCAAATTTTAGACCTCTTCTGATGGATGATTTCCACTAATTTTGAACTTTCAATACATAATTAATGTATTGCAAAACAACGGGTTATCTATGATTGATACAAAAAAAGAAGTCGAGACGTGTGTAATAGTGGCCGTAACGCCTAAGAATCAGTCCGAAGAAAAGACGCAGGAGCTGATGGATGAACTGGAGTTTTTGGCTGCTACCATGCATATCCAGACTAAAAAGGCCTTCGTTCAAAAACTCGAACATCCTGATCCCAGGTCATTTATTGGGAAAGGAAAACTTGAAGAAATCAAAATTTTTGTAAAGGCCGAGGGCATAAAAAATGTCATTTTTGATGATGACCTCACTCCTTCCCAGCTCAGAAACCTGGAAAAAGAGCTGAAAGTACGTATCTACGACAGAAGCTTATTGATTCTGGAGATATTTCTCAATCGCGCTCAGACCGCCCAGGCCAGGACCCAGGTAGAGCTGGCCAGGTATCAATACCTGCTTCCAAGACTGACCCGGATGTGGACTCACCTCGAGCGTCAGCGAGGTGGTACCTCTACCCGGGGTGGTGCCGGTGAGAAAGAGATTGAAACGGATAGAAGGATCATCCGGGACCAGATCAATGTATTGAGAAAAAAGCTTGATAAGATTGAAACCCAGGCTGCCACCAGGAGAAAATCCCGATCTGGCATTACCCGGGTAGCCCTTGTAGGGTATACAAACGCCGGTAAGTCTTCACTGATGCGATTGCTCAGCAAAGAAAAAGTCTATGCCAAAGATGAGCTCTTTGCCACTGTGGACTCCACGGTACGTAAGGTAGTCATCAATCAGCTTCCCTTCTTGTTATCCGATACTGTTGGGTTTATCCGCAAGCTTCCTCACAATCTCATCGAGTCGTTTAAATCCACGCTGGAGGAGGTAAAAGAAGCCGACATCCTCCTGCATGTGATCGACTATTCAAATCCTGCATACGAAGATCATATCAAGGTAGTGGAACAGACCCTGGAAGAGATTGGGGCGGCAAATATCCGAACCATCAAGGTTTTTAATAAGGTGGACAAGGTCGAAACAAATGGTGAGCAAAAAGCCATCAATGGAAAGAGCTATCCATCTGTTTTTGTCTCTGCCAAAACGAAATTCCACCTGGAAGAGCTACGTAACCTGATTGCCAAAGAAGTGGAGAAAGTTCATATGAAGATTTACCCAAATTATTTAAGGCAAGAGGTGTATTAGCAATTAGACAGCCCTGGAATGACTGTTATTTTTACAGCATTATTTATTATATTCCTTTTATAACTGCATGAATTCATGCAGGCTTGAAGATGAAGGTAAATATTGTTGTTTTCTGTTGTTCATTGCTGGTAAGTATCACCTTTTCCTGCCAGCCTCCGGAAGAATCTACCTTTAGCATCGGATTTTCTCAGTGTGTGACAGACGACCAATGGAGAATGTCAATGCACAGAGAGATGCAACGGGAATTGCTTTTCTACCCCGAGCTGAAACTTGAAATCAAAGACGCGGGTGGTAGCAATGAAACACAGATAAAGCATATCCGTGAATTTATTGATCAGGGTGTGGATCTTTTGATTGTTTCACCCAACGAAGCTGACCCTGTCACACCAATGGTAGAACAGGCCATTGAAAAAGGGATTCCTGTTATCACCATTGACAGAAAGATTTCTTCCAATGCTTACACAGCCTTTGTCGGTGCTAATAATTTTGAAATTGGTGAAATAGCAGGTCAATATGCTGCGAATATCCTATCCAAAGGTGACAAGATCATTGAACTGTGGGGACTTAAAGGATCCACACCTTCAATAGGCCGGGGCGAGGGTTTTGGTAAATTCATTGATCCAGATGCCTATGAGGTAGTCAATATATATACAGACTGGTCACGGCCTGATGCCGAACAGAAACTTTCGGAGATCATTGGAGATCACCTGGATGTGGATCTGATCTTTGCCCACAATGACCGGATGGCCCTTGGTGCCTACCAGATTTGTAAGAACCTCGGAATTGCTGAAGAAGTGAAATTCATTGGTATTGATGGTCTGCCCGGAAACACCGGTGGCATGCAGGCTATTCAGGATGGCATCCTGGATGCTACGCTGCTCTATCCAACCGGTGGAGAGGAAGCCATCAGGCTTGCTGCTCAGATTCTGCAGGGGCGTCCATTCGAAAAAGAGAACATCTTGCATACCACACTGGTAAACAAGGAAAATGTAAGGATTCTGAAACTCCAAAGTGACAAAATTCTCAACCAGCAAGCCAATATTGAACGCCAGCAAAAGCTGATCATAGACCAATTGGAACTTGCCGATGCCCAGCGAAACCTTGTGTACTTTCTTAGTGGAGGTATCCTGGTCATTTTTATCCTGGTAGTCTATGCCTTTTACATTTTGAGGGAAAGGAAAAGGGTGAACAGAGAGCTCAAAATAAAAAATGAAAAGATTTTGCTTCAACAGGAACAAATCCTGAAGTATTCAAAGGAAGCGGAAGAAGCCAACTCCGCGAAGCTGAAGTTCTTCACAAATATCTCCCATGAATTTCGAACACCTCTGACATTAATTCTAGGACCGGTTGAAGAGATGCTTCAGAGGGGAAAAGGAATTCCCGGAGAAATAAAATCAGGACTGGAGTTGATCAGAAAGAATTCTTATCGCATGCTTCGGCTCATCAATCAACTCATGGAGTTTCGCAAGATTGAAAATGGAAAAATGAAGGTAAATGCTTCAGAAAATGACATCGGTGAGTTCGTAGCTGAGATCAAGGAAGCATTCGTACAAACAGCTAATGAAAAGGATATTAATCTTGAATTTTATAATGATGACATAAAAGAGAAGATCTGGTTTGATGTAAATATGATCGACAAGGTTATTTTCAACCTTCTGAGCAATTCATTCAAGTTTACTCCAGCCCATGGATCCATTAGGATTTTTGTCCTCAATAAGACTAAAGAAGTAAAAATTGTCATCGAAGATACCGGAAGAGGCATGAGTGAAGAACATGCTAAACATGCCTTCGATCGATTTTACCAGGGTAGTGGATATCAAGCACAGGGTACCGGATTGGGCCTATCACTCTCAAGGGAATTGATACAAATGCATAAGGGGTCTATTGAACTCCAGACAGAAATGGGCCTGGGAACAACTTTTACGATTACCCTAAAGAAGGGGAAATCTCACTTTAATGAATCCGAGCTAATAGATCTTACTACTCCATATAAATTTTCTGGAAACGAGTACGTCAAGCAGCTGGTTGAAATTTCCTTTGAAGAGCAGGAAGGTGAAACTCCAGATCAAAAAATATTGATTATTGAAGACAATGAGGATCTCCTCCGATTTATGAAAAGCTATCTCTCAAAAAGTTACGAAATTCTTTCCACGGGGGATGGCAATAAGGGCTTGATCCTGGCACAGGAGGAGATTCCTGATCTTATCCTCTGTGATCTGATGATCGAAGGCATGGATGGCCTTCAATACACCAAAAAAATAAAATCAGACTTTCGTACCTCTCATATTCCGATCATTATTCTAACGGCCAAGACCAATGACGAACATAAAGTAATGGGAATCAAAGCTGGTGCAGACCAATATATCACCAAGCCATTCAATATTCAATACCTGTCTGAGAGTATCCGGACCCAACTGAAGAACAGGCAATTGCTCAAACGTCACTTTAATGTATCAGACGAAAATGAGGAGCTGCCAGACCATCCTCATAACCTTGATCAGAATTTCATTCATAAGTTTAAAAAAGTAGTTCAGGATCATTTAAGTGATTCCTCCGTCACCGCCGATGTCCTTTGCAAGGAAATGGGGATGAGCAGGATCCAGCTTTATCGAAAAGTAAAAGCTTTAATAGGACAAAGCGTAAATGATTATCTGAACAACACCCGGTTGAATCTGGCCAAAAAACTATTGAACACAGATGCAACCATTGCTGAAGTTGCTTACCAAACAGGCTTCTCCTCAGCAGCATATTTTTCCACTGCCTTTAAAAACAAATTCAAAATTTCTCCCTCAGAGTATAAAAACAAGGCTCAGCAAGCGCTTTCTGATTGATAAAATTTTGAAAGTTTGATACAAAATCAAAAATCAGAAATATTTCGAGGGAAAAAAATCGAAATAAATAATACTTTCTCAACATCCAGGGCTATTCTGTCGTCACTGTTTCAATATTCGAAATAATATGATCTGATTTTAAAATTATTTCAATAGATCTCTCATCACCTTTGAATTCATAAATCTGGTGATCGGGAATGAATTCGAAAATAATCATTTGGTCTATTACAGCTGCCCTGGCCGGGCTACTCTTTGGATTTGACACCATCGTAATTAATGGAGCCGAGGAAGAACTCCAGGAATTATGGTCCTCTTATCTACTATACGGGAACAATGATCTTTTCCACGGTATTGTAGTTGTAGGTTCTGCACTTTGGGGAACAGTAGCTGGAGCTATTTTCGGCGGTATCCCCAACGACCTGATTGGCAGAAGAAAGACCCTTGTTTCCATTGGTGTGCTTTATACGGTCTCAGCCTTAGGTTCAGCACTTGTTAGCGACCCGTGGGCCTTTGCCTTCTTCAGGTTTATTGGAGGTTTGGGTGTGGGTGCCTCCACGATTGCCGCACCGGCATTCATCTCTGAAATTGCTCCTGCGAGTAAAAGAGGTGGGCTGGTGGCTATGTACCAACTTAATATTGTATTTGGAATATTGCTTGCCTTTATCTCTAATTATATCATTCTCAAGCTTATTCCTGAGGAGTCCTGGCGTTGGATGATCGGAATTGAGGCATTACCGGCTTTGATCTATACTTTATTTGTTTCTCGCGTTCCTGAAAGTCCCCGATGGCTTATTGTGAAAAAGGGTGCCTTTGAAACAGCAAGAAAAATCTTTTCCATGATCTCTACGAGGGATGAAGTAGAGCATGAGATTGCCCTGATCAGGTCATCCATAGATAAAACAGTAGTGAAAGATGAAAGACTTTTCCAGCCAAAATACAAAATGCTTTTGGTGCTGGCTTTTGGTATCGCTTTCTTCAATCAATTCAGCGGAATCAATGCAATCCTCTATTATGCCAAAAGGATTTTTACTCAGGCAGGTCTAGGTGAAGATGCTGTATTACTGAGTACCATTGGAATTGGAATAGCTAATCTCATTTTTACCATACTTGGCGTCGTCCTCATTGATCGGCTCGGCAGGAAGCAATTGATGTATATTGGATCGGTAGGATATATTCTTACACTTACGACTACTTCTATCGCCTTCTTCAATAATTGGGCTTTTATTATCCCAGCCTCACTCTTTCTGTTTATTGGCGTCCATGCTATTGGTCAGGGTGCCGTGATCTGGGTATTTATATCAGAAATTTTTCCCAACCATCTAAGATCTAAAGGTCAGGCCTTTGGTACTTCTGTTCATTGGTTGCTTGCAGCCATCATACCTGCTTTTGTTCCACTGATGTTTGCAAGCATTGGTCCTGGGGCCGTATTTGCCATTTTTGCCGGTTTTATGGTGCTACAATTATTGTTTGTAGCCTTCCTCATGCCGGAGACAAAAGGTGTGTCACTCGAAGAACTTCAAAACCAACTTGTCCACCAGGACAACGATTTATCTATTCATGACTTAAAACAAACAATTCGACTATGATGAAAACTTACATGAACAAGCTTTCAATTACCTTCCTTTTTATATTGGGAAGTGTTGGATGTCTGTACGCCCAGAACACCGTTTCCGGGATTGTTGCAGACTCGGTAACCAGCGAGCCCCTAATCGGGGTGACGGTAGTGTTGAAAGGGACTACCAATGGTACGATAACTGATTTCAACGGAGCGTATGAAATCAGTGCGGAGACAGGAGATGTCCTGGTATTTACCTATGTGGGATTCGCTCCCCAAGAAGTCACAGTTGGACCAAACGCCAACTATAATATATTCCTGGGTCCGGACTCCAAGCAGCTACAGGAGATTGTTGTTACGGGATACACAAGTGAGAAAAAAGAAGACCTCACCGGCGCCATCCAGGTAGTGGAGATGGACAAAATCAGCAATGTGGCGCAAACTTCCGGGAATCCCATGCAGGCCATGCAAGGAAGAATAGCAGGATTATATATCGAGAAAAATGGTTCTCCCTCAGGGGTCAATAGCAGGATACTGGTACGTGGCCAAAATACACTGGGCAATAATGATCCATTATACATCATTGATGGCCTGCCTACGAAGCGGCCAGAGATACTCCAGACAATAGCTCCTGAAGCCATTGAGTCCGTGCAGGTATTGAAAGATGCTGCTTCTTCTTCCATCTATGGATCAAGAGCATCCAATGGTGTGATCATCATCAAAACAAAAGATGGAAGCTCACAACCAGGCAGGTTAAAAGTTCAGTTTAATTCTCACTTCTCGATGCAATCTGAAAAGAATGTGAGAATGGATATGCTGAACGCTGTGGATAGAGGTAGAGCTCTGTGGCAGGCCTCCGTCAACGATGGTGTAGATCCTGCTTCAGGGTATGGAGAGATCTACAATTTTGACTGGAACAATGACTTCAATAATCCAGTACTTAATAATGTCACAGTGCAGCCATTTGTAGGAGGTGACACAAATGTACCAGCAGGTGACACAGACTGGCAGGAAGAAACTTATGAGACCGGGTATGTAACCAACAATACCTTGACTGTTTATGGCGGCGGAGAAAAAGCCTCAGTATTGTTCAGTCTGGGGCATATGAAAAATACCGGGATATTGAAATACACCGATTATGAGCGTATCACCGGCCGGATCAATGCTGTAATGAACCATTTTAACGACCGACTAAGGTTTGGAATCAATACCCAGTTTGTTAATTCCCATGAGACACTGGAAACACCAGATCTGGGTAGTGCTCCTACTCCCGGCCTGGCGATTACGTTGGCTCCTACGATCCCCGTCTTTACGCTAGACGGTGAATATGCAGGACCACTTGGTGCAGGGTATTCAGACAGGAACAACCCTGTACATATGCAGTATATCAATCGATGGGATGATACCAACAGGCAATTTATCTATGGAAATGTGTTTGCTGAGATTGACATTCTTGACAATCTGACATTCAAGACATCCGTGGGATATGATATCTCCCAGGTTTTTGACAAAGACATTGAAGTATCCTTTGCAGAGGGTTTTATCGCCAGGGATGTAAATAGCCTGATCCATACTAACAACAAATTTAACAGTCTTGTATGGACCAACTTTCTAAATTATCAGGTAGACCTGGGTTCCAGTAGGCTTGGATTCCTGGTTGGGGTCGAATCAATCGACGATCACAGTGAATCGATTCAGGGGGTAAAAGACAATTTCTCAGTTCAGACCGAAGAGTTTTTTGTGCTGTCGGCAGGAACCAGCAATGGGAATTCATTTGGGGAAGCCAGCGACAGTCGATTGCTTTCGCAGTTTGGTAAAATCAACTATAGCTTAATGGATAAGTATTTGATCGCAGTCACTCTGCGAAGAGACGGCTCATCCAGGTTTGGTGTTGACGACAGATATGGTGTTTTTCCATCTGTGTCTGGAGCATGGAAAATCGGAAAGGAAGATTTTATTCAAAATGTAACCTTTCTTTCGGATCTTAAACTGAGGGCAGGATATGGTGTGGTTGGTAATCAGGATATTGGACCTTACCCCAGTTTAGGTCTGTTTGCTCCAAGATATGGTCAGACAGCTTCTCAGATTGACAATATCGGTCATGTTGGGTTTTTTGATCAGTATTGGAACATCGGAACGGCTTATGATCTAAATGGAGCCAATACAGGAAACCTCCCATCGGGTTTTGCATCAATCCAGGCCGCTAATCCGGGTTTGAAATGGGAATCAACAACTGAGGTAAATGTAGGTTTGGATTTTGCATTATTTAACGCAGCCTTACTGGGATCATTTGACTATTTCACAAAAACCACTGAGGGTATTTTGATTCAACCACCGGTTGCCTCGGCTGTAGGTGAAGGTCAGTTGAGGTTTGTGAATGGTGCTACCATCGAGAACAAAGGTTGGGAACTGAATTTAAACTACCTGAAAGAACTTTCAGGGGACTTCTCATTCTCAGTAAACCTGAATGCAAGTAGCTTCAAAGACAAGATCACTGAGCTGCCGGAAGAAGTAAGGGCTGCTTTCCCGGGAAATGCAGAGCAGGATATTTTAGGCCAATCCAATCTGTCCATCTTTGGATACCGATCTGACGGTATCTTCCAAAGCCAGGAAGAAGTGAACAACCATGCTACTCAGGTAGGAGCTGCTCCCGGAAGGATCAAATACCTGGATCTGAATAACGATGGAACAGTAGACGCTCTTGACCAGACATTCCTTGGAACAGAGCTTCCGGGGTTGGAGTATGGGATCAGGGTTGATGCTTACTACAAAAACTTTGACTTTTCCATGTTTGGGTCCGGAATCAGCGGCAGAGATGGATTTGACAACTATCGCTTCCTGAATGAGTTCATTCGTGGTAGAGAAAATGTTGGACCTGGCGTATTTGATGCCTGGACACCGACAAACACGGGTGCTTCCATTCCGGCTCTAACGCTTTCGGATGGAAACAATGAAACCAGGACTTCCGACTACCTGATTGTCAGCACATCTTATTTCAAGATGCGAAACATTCAGCTTGGTTACACGCTACCAGCTTCTATTACTGACAGATGGGGCATCGAAAGGTTGAGGATCTACTCAATTGTAGACAATCCCTTTGTCATTAAGTCAAGTGAATTTGCGGGACCAGATCCTGAACGGGTTGACTTTAACCTGATCCCGGTTCCAAGAAGTCTTTCATTCGGAATAAACCTGTCACTCTAGTTTGAACTCAAAAATTTTGAAGGCAATGAAATGTCCGGAATGTTTGGACTTTCCATGTGGCCAAGTAAGAATTTAAAATAAAATACACATGAAATCTATAAAAATATTATTCATACTCCTTCTCATGATCACTGTGTTTTCATGTAAGGATTACCTGGAGACCGAGCCCTACGGGCAGGTCTCAGCAAGTGGTGCCACAATTGAGGGTGCCGAGGGGTTGGTGGTTGCTGCCTATGCAGGTGTGGCCAATGATGACATGATTGGCCCGATTACTAGTATGTGGGCTTATGGCAGTGTAAGATCAGACGACGCCTACAAAGGTGGAGGTGGAGTTGCCGATGTTGGAGACATCAACTTTTTCGAGCAATACAATCTTACAAACCCTTCTCAGTCATGGATGCTACCTTATAGCTGGGAGCTATTGTATAGTGCTATCTCAAGGGCCAACTCAGCCTTAAGGACATTGAATGAGTTGAGTGATGATGGTTATCCTCAACGGACAACCAGGATTGCAGAGATGAGATTCCTACGGGCACACAGTCACTTTGTTCTTAAAAAGCTTTTTAAGAGAATTCCATACATTGATGAGACGCTTACAAATGACGAGATCTTGTTGGAGTCAAATGTGAAATATACCAATGATGAGTTATGGAATAAAATAGCTGATGACTTCGAGTTTGCCATGGATAACCTGCCTTCCTCCCAGCCGGAAGTGGGTAGAGCAAACTTATATGCTGCTGCTGCTTACCTGGCTAAAACACGTCTGTTTCAGGCATATGAGCAAGGGGATGATAATCATGCTGTGACAAACATCAATACAAGCAGATTGCAAGAGGTCGTTACATTGACAGATCTGGTAATTAACTCAGGTCAATATGATCTGCAACCGGATTTCGCTGAAAACTTTTTGGATGGTTTTGACAATGACGTGGAGTCTGTTTTTGCAGCTCAGTTTTCAATCAGTGATGGTACAACAGTTGGAAGGTTGAGCTTTGTTACGGGGTTGAACTATCCACACGGTGCTCCGCAATACGGATGTTGCGGGTTCCATGCACCAAGTCATAGCCTGGTGAATGCTTTTGCCACGGAAAACGGGTTACCTAAATTCAGCACCTACAATGATGTGACATTAACTCCTGAGGATATCACTCCCTCAGGGCAGACTGTAGATCCAAGGATTGATCATACCGTGGGCATGAACGGTCACCCGTATAAGTATCGCAATGAAAGCTCCTACATCTTTAGTGATAGCTGGGTAAGAGATGCCGGAGTATATGGCAGATTTCACAGCATGAAAGAACAACAGGCCGCTGACTGCTCATGCTATAGCAAGGAAGGTCCATTTATCGGTTCATCTAAAAACATAGACATCATTAGGTATGCAGATGTCTTGTTGTGGAAAGCTGAAGCGCTGATCGAGTTGAACCAGGATCTGACTGTTGCGAGAGACCTGATAAACGAGGTAAGGGAAAGGGCTTCACAAAGTACAGGTCGTACAGTATTGGCCGATGGATCTCCCGCTTCTAACTACGACATAGAATTGTATACTGATGCAAATTATACCTGGAATCAGGCAAATGCACGAGAAGCATTGAGGTTTGAGAGAAGGTTAGAATTTGCTACTGAAGGTCAGCGATTCTTTGACCTGGTGCGATGGGGCATAGCTGCAGAGACATTGAATGAATATCTGACAACTGAGAAGACCAGAAGAGACTTCTTGTCCAATGCGAGTTTTACAGCCAATCGTGATGAATACTATCCCATCCCACAACGGGAAATAGACTTCACCAAAGGGTTGTATCAGCAGAACCCTAATTATTAATAGTTTTGAAACCAGACTCCATTTTTTGCTATCTTAAAATGGAGTTTGGTTTTATTTTATTCCAATTAAAGAACCCGAAATGAAATCACTTTCTATCATTACGCTGATAGCTATCCTGACGAGCTGTGAAACGAGGGAGTCCAGCCAAAAAGTATCTGAATCCTCTGATAAGAAATTCAGACCTGTCTACCATTTCACGCCTCCTTCCCAATGGATGAATGATCCCAATGGGATGGTCTACTACGACGGGGAGTATCATTTATTTTACCAGCATTATCCCGACAGCAATGTCTGGGGACCCATGCACTGGGGCCATACGGTATCCACTGACCTCGTAAGCTGGGAACACCTGCCTATTGCATTGTACCCTGATGAGCTGGGCTATATTTTTAGTGGAAGTGCCGTAATTGATCATGAAAATACAAGTGGACTTGGATCTTCTGAAAATCCTCCGATGATCGCCATCTATACCTATCATGAGCCCATTGGGGCAAAAAACAAGGAAATTGACTACCAAACGCAGGGTATTGCCTACAGTTTAGACAAGGGCAGAACCTGGACCAAATACCAGGAGAATCCTGTCCTCGCCAATCCGGGGATCAGGGATTTCAGAGACCCCAAGGTTTCCTGGATGCCCGAGTTTGAAAAATGGGTAATGATCCTGGCGGTGAAGGATCACGTGAATATCTATTCCTCTCCCGACCTGAAGACCTGGACGAAAGAAAGTGAATTTGGTCATGAGATTGGGGCACACGGTGGCGTTTGGGAATGTCCTGATCTATTTAAGCTCACAGATCAAAATGGAACAGAAAAGTGGGTAATGCTGGTGAGCATAAACCCGGGCGGTCCTCTGGGTGGTTCTGCTACCCAATACTTTGTTGGAGCGTTTGATGGCACCACTTTCACTCTGAGTGATGAGGAAACCAGATGGATAGACCACGGCACTGACAACTACGCAGGTGTTACCTGGTCAAATATTCCTGAGCAAGACGGCCGAAGATTATTTCTAGGGTGGATGAGCAACTGGCAATATGCCAATATTGTACCTACCTATGAATGGAGAAGCGCCATGACCGTACCCAGGGAATTGATTTTGAGAGATACCGAAAGAGGATATGAAGTGCATTCAAAACCTGTTGATGAGTTGGTAAAACTGGAAAAACAAACAGTACAACCTGGCTCGCCTGAGATCAGGGAGCAGGTTTACTTGTTGACATTGGAAACTGAGCCAGGAAAGGATTTTGAATGCACGATTTCCAATGACCTGAATGAACAGGTCACCATCGCATTTGAAAACGGTATATTCTCATTTGACCGATCAAAATCCGGGATTACTGACTTTGAAGAGGGGTTTGGCGTAAAGCATGAGGTGGATTTTAGCGATCTGTCTATTGAAAAGGTGAAGGTCTACGTCGATAAGGCATCTATGGAGATCTTCATCAATGATGGTCAGCGGGTGATGACGGAAATTATATTCCCCAACGAACCTTTGGTTAAAATCAACACCTCCGGAGCCATAAAAAATGCTGAAGTCATTCTTTTGCAATAAGTTTGGCGCAAGATGAAAGCACTGGTATTTGGAGAGATCCTTTGGGATATCATTGAAGGGGAGCACCATCTTGGTGGCGCTCCTCTGAATTTTGCTGCTCACGTAAAGCAATGTGGTCAATCGTCGTGTATTGTCTCCTGCCTGGGGAAAGACAAACTTGGAGATGAAGCTTACCGGCTGGTAAAAGGATTAGATGTAAACGTTTCCATGATCCAGCGAGCAGATATCCGCACAGGGTTTGTCCCTGTTACTCTCAAAGATGGACAACCCGATTATGTCATCACCAAAGATGTGGCGTACGACTATATCGAAGCTGGCCAGCTTGATCATGCGTCCATTCCTGAGTTCGACTTTTTCTATTTTGGTTCCCTCATCCAGCGCAACCAGGTGTCACAAGAGGCTTTACATAGCATTTTGGAGCGTCATCAGTTTGAGGAAGTCTTCTACGATGTCAATCTGCGGAAAGATAGCTTTAACCAGGAGATCATTGAGCAATCATTGAGGCGGTGCACCATCCTCAAAGTGAATGATGAAGAGGTCGGTGTATTGAGCCAAATGCTCTTTGATGAAAAACAAGATTTCGAAACATTTGGTCAATCTATCAGCAGACACTATGACCAGGTCAAAACCATCATCATCACTGCCGGTGGTGAGGGATGCTATGTTTACCATGAAGGATACATCACGAGGATCCCTACAGAAAAAATCACAGTGGTCGATACCGTGGGTGCTGGTGATGCGTTCAGCGCAGCCTTCGCTTGTGTACATTACCAGACCGGAGACCCAATCAAAGCCGCGACCATCGCCAATAAAGTAGGTGGATTTGTGGCTTCGTCAAGAGGTCCCATACCGGGTTACTCCAAGGAGTTGAAAGCGCTTTTAGAACAGGCGTAATTCAAAAATCAATAATTTCAATCTCCGGGTTGAAGGCAGCCCAGGCAAACCAGTAGCCTATGTATGCCTCGGCCACTATCAGTTCCGCACCTGTATCTGGTCCTGTCACCGCTCTACCAAAAATATCCCAGGTATTCCCCCTATTATCGGTCATCACATGTGGAAGTTCACTTTGATCCAATCCGGAAAATGAAAGCGTTTCTCCACCCAATACACTTCGGTAGGCAGTCATAAAATTCTTTGAAGCATTACCAATGATCACCACAGGCTGCCCTCCAATGGTATTGGTTCTCACAATGGTATTCCCTTCAAAGTCATTGAAGCGGTAAGCTTTGGCCTCTCCTCCAATTCTTACACCCAAAACGCGCTCTTTCCGATGTAATCGATCGTCATCATTGGTGACGGGGAAAATCAGAAACGGGGCTTCGCGATAATCTTCCTTGGTCTGGTTACTCACATATGGATAGTTACCATACGGTCGGTCGATACCGGTATTCAATGAAACAACCATGGTCTCAGGGTACATGGTCTTCCATGTTAGCCAGGTAGTTTCAAGCATGGGAAACAGGTCAGCTGATCGCCCTATATATCTACCGTGAACTGACTCCGCACGCATCTGTGACCAATTACTATCCGTATCCCGATCGTAGAGGATCAGGTTAGAATTGTATAAGAGGCCGGACACACCAAAAGTATTGATCGACCCATTGATGTTCCTTTTCCAGTTCATCCCGGTTCCGGTAAGAGGGCAGTAATTGATCGTATAAACCTGGTCACCCGCCTGATCATTGATGATTTCATGCCAGTCAAGGATTATATGGGGATATGCTCTTGGCTCACCATTTACGAGGGTACCTATCACCAGGTCGGCATCAGACAAATAACTTGCCTCAGCTGCTGAAATCAACTTTGGGTTCAATAGGGCCGGAATCCCATCTTTCCCAGGACCTCCATCATAGATGTTATCATAAGGAATGAGCCAGTCTCCAAACTGATGGTTCCCGGGCACATTTATCGGACCCGGATTGTCGGTCCCACACGTAAAAAAGAAGATGGGAATGGCTAAAAATAAAACTTTAAAAACCTTCATCACTACCAAATTTTAATGTTGTTAAAATGCCAATATTATGTCTCACGGTTGGTGATAGCTGTACCCCACCGACTTCCGTCCAGATTGGGATCTCCGAATAATAATTCAATGCCATATCTCTCCACCAACTCAGAATGATACCCGGGCGAAAAAAGATCCATTTCCCTCCTGTATTGGGTAAGATAAAATCGTTTTGCGTGTCTGTCTGCACATGACGATACCTGAAAGTCAATGATGGATTGGTGATGATTGGTCCTATGGTAAACTGATCTGCCAGACCTGCCATCAGGCTAAGTTCATTGCCAAAGCGATAGGAGAAGCTGTTTAGATAATTTTCATTGACGCCGGTTAACCGATAAACTCCCATAAAGTGGAAGTTTGTTGAAGGGCGGAGAGCCAGACCATGCCCCAGCGCTGACCAGAAAATCAGGTCGTTGGCTCCACTTCCTGGCTGAAGGTCAGCATTTAGGGTGATATTGTTGTTGGTTTTGTCACTTCTTCCGGTAGCGACCTTGAGGCCTATGCCGGACCGGACTGTCCAATAGAGGTGATTGATGACGGCATACTTGACCAGAAGTGCCATATCCCCAATTCCATGGGTTTGGGTGATCTGCTCGTTCCCAAACTGGCTTATTATGCGTTTTTGTATGATGTATGGCAAAAGGATTTCCACTGCCAACCGATCTGTCACCTGGTAGCCCGCTTGTAGGAGGAAAGTTTGTGTGGTGCGCTCGCGTGACTGGTCATTTAAGGTTTCATTACCTGATTTAAGGGTTTTTAACAGGTTAAGGTCATAAGAGGTGGAAAGCTGAATGGCTTTTGAGTCTGCGATTGGCAATCCGATGTTTCCACTCATGGGGACACCTCCCGAGCAGCAGGTCTGGCCATATACACCAACCCCACAAAATCCCAATATCAACAATATCAGCACCCTCATAGTATAATATACCATGAAAAAAGCAGCTACTGTTCCTTATCACCTATGAAAAGGTGGTAAGATGCAAGGGAGGCGACAAATGGGGAGCGGTGTAGTGTGCCAGATTAATAACAACCTAAAGTGTTCATTATCAAATATATTGTCTCTAAAAGGTCTTTTGCTTAGTTTTGCGGTCCCTGAAACTGGTCCCGTAGTTCAATGGATAGAATAGAAGTTTCCTAAACTTTTGATACAGGTTCGATTCCTGTCGGGACTACTTAATATTTAAGTAAAGACACTGATTAGTTGATAGTTAGTGTCTTTTTTGTTTTTGTGGGTGCTCATTTGTGTATAGTTCTTAAATCCTTCTTCCATCAACTTCAATATCATAACTACCATCCTCGTATATGATGTTAACCCATGGAACAAAAGCATCCGTTTTTCCTTCAAGATAGAATCTTAAAAAAATCTTTACTGATTCAGCAAACAAGTCTTTTCTTATTAATCTACAGATTTGCTTCACTTGAGAAATTGAATACTTATCCTTTACTTCTATTTCAATTTCCCCGATTTTGAAAAATGTTTTGTAGCTTTTATTGACTATTGAAAACCTGATCTTTTTATTAGATATTCTATCTGTTATCTCTTTCAAATAAGTGATTTCTGATAAGTATGAATCTTCTACTGGCTTCCTTTCAAATAAGTACGTATTTGGTTCCAAATACATATCCCAATAATTTATTCCACGTCCTTGCAAATATTTCATAATTAATTGCTTGTAATTATTTTCCATCCTTACTCCAAAATAAATTCCTGTGACTGCATCATATGAATAATTATATATTCCAGGATTATCAGTTATTATTCTATATTCTTTCTCCTGAATCCATTTCGTAGATTTGGTTCCAATAGCTTTTTTTATTAAGCCAATTTGATCTTTCTGATCAGAAAAATTAATATCAGGTACCTTCTTTGAGTAGTCGACTGAAAATGAATGTGGATTTTTAACCTTATTTGAATTCAATAATTTTTCAATCTCATATTCTATACAAAATCCATTGTGTGAATTTCCATAATGTGCCCAAAGCAGTTCTTCATTGTATGATTTTGAAAGTGAAAAGATTCCAACTTCTTTAGTTCTTTTAACAACTTGATTTAATGCATCTGTTACATCACTTGTTGCAGATGTATTAAATATCCTTCCAATGATATTTAAGTCAGAATTATAGCCGTTTGTTGTGACAAATCCCTCACAGGGATCATTTAAAGTTTTAATGCCAGCACTCCAAAAATAATTTCTTCTAAGTGCTATTAGATCTCTGAAGAATGTATCCCTATTACATGACCTGTATTTGTAAACTTTCATTTAACGAATTGACTCTATCATTTAGTTAAGTTAAATAAATTCTTATATACCTATTTAACATACTTATTTGCTATCTTAAGTTATAATTTTGAAATGAGTATTGATCTACACAAAGAAGTAGCATTCAGAGAGTTTCTTTGCAACGAGTTTTCTGATCAGCTTAATTCTCTTGGATATCAGAGAACATTTTACAACATGGATTTACCAGCTTCTGATGACAGAAAGTACATTTTCAAAGTTGTATTTACTGGTCCTCGAAAAATTGAAATTTCAAGCCCTGATTGGAGAGATTACACTGAGATTTTTAAAGTAGTTATCAGAAACAGAGAATTGACTCACATTAATGTCAATGATTATGAAACAGTATCTGATGCCATCAGTGATTTTAAGAGAAGATTAACTCCATTTCTTAAATAACATAAAAGAGTCAAGCAAACACCTCCAAAAAAACTGGCGCAAGGTCCCTCTCACATGTTTTTAAGACAATCTTTATTTAATTGTTATCTACGCAAGCACAAGCGGGGACGCTATGGATTCTTTCGTCTGGTGAGGACACCAGCCGAGGAATAGGAATCTACGGCTAGCAGGCTCTAGCCGGGGAGAAGTGTATGTGGTGAGTGTATTAAACCTTGGCTCGTGTTCCCCCAAGAACAAATCACCAAAACATTATGATTCACAGCTCCTTCTTATATTGCACCTACTTAACATTTCAAAAAACTTTCCATGAGAAAATATCTCCCAATGGCCATTGTCGGTCTTTCCATACTTATAATTACTTCTTGCACTCACCCCCAGCAACAATCCAACACTTCTTCGATCGGGGTTGAGGACACCTTAAGGCTTCTGGTCATTGGAAACAGCTTTTCTAATAATGCCACCAGATTTCTTCCGGACTTAGCCATCGAACAGGGTAAAAAACTAAAACTAGCCAAGGCACAAATTGGTGGGAGCTCACTGGAAAGACACTGGCAATCTGTTGAAATAGCCATGAACTATCCGGACAGTAGCAAGGGCAAACCTTACAACGGAAAATCATTGCTGGATTTTCTTACATCAGATGATTGGGATATCGTCACCATTCAACAGGTATCCATGCTGTCTTGTGATACCAGTGAATACCGCCCTTTTGCCAAATACGTGTATGACTACATCAAAAAATTCCAACCAGAAGCAGAAATAGTTTTACACCAAACCTGGGCATACCGATCCGATGCAAAACGATTTTGCCAGATCACTGAAGGAACACATGCCCAAAGTGATGAAGAAATGTGGCAAAACTCCAGGAGAGCATATCACACTATCGCTGATGAGTTAGGTCTTCGGATTATTCCGGTGGGAGATGCTTTCTGGTCCGTCTGCTCGGGAGAGCATCGCTATCGGGTATCTCCGGATTTTAATCCTGACGGCCTGGTTGAACCCAATATACCGACGCAGAAAAATTCTCTGCATACAGGATATTATTGGAGAGACAATACACTCAGGATGGATTCCAATCACGCGAATAAGGAGGGAGAATTCTTAGGGGCATTGGTATGGTATGGTTTCCTTTTTGAGGACAAACCATCATCAACATCCTATGTTCCTGAGGGATCTGACACTACGTTTGTCAATTACCTCAGAGAAGTAGCTGATTCAATTTTGCTATAATGACTTTGCGGTGGTCTGTGAGCCGTAGACCACGGATTCAAGGGGTGACCTGAAAAACCGCGGAGTTAGAAGTAGCAGTTATTTATTAATGCAATATGGAATATAATAATTGGTGAAAACACCAACTTTGGCCATAACCACGGTGAGAGTGAAAATCATCCTTTATCCCCATATCTGTGATGCCAGATCAGCCAAAAAAATATTCTTCCTGCTACACATAACTCCCCTCACAACTTATCGTTAATGTGAGAAAATTCATCATATGGACAAGCTGGGTTGGTTTAATGCGATTATCATTTTTAGTGGTTTAACGTTGGGTGGTTACTTCATCAGCAATACCCTGGTCAAAGGCAAAGCGTATGACCGATCCGTTACGGTGAAAGGGCTTTCGGAAAGAGAAGTGGAAGCAGACATCGCTGTCTGGCCGATCAACATCACCGTGGCGGGAAATGACCTGCAGAACATCCAGCAGGACATTGAATCTCAAAAACGTGAAGTGACCAAATTCTTCAAGGATCAGGGTTTTAGTGATGAGGAGTTCACCGTTGGACCTACCAACATCAGTGATGCCAAAGCTGACCTTTATAATCCAGGACCTTACAGGGAATTTCGATATATCGCCAAATCGGATTTTACCATCCGTACAACGAATATCAATCAACTTCAAACAGCGCTTTCCGCTTCGCTGTCCCTGGTTTCCAATGGCATATTGATCAGCTCCAAAAATGACTGGATGCCTATCGAGTACAGTTTTACTGGTCTCAACGCCATTAAGCCAGCCATGATCGAAGAAGCAACCAACAATGCCCGGGAAGTGGCAGAAAAATTCGCTAAAGATTCCAACAGCCAGGTGGGTAAGATCATGCGTGCCAACCAGGGTCTGTTTACCATCACCGATCGGGACCAGAATACCCCGGAGATCAAAACAGTACGGGTCGTTTCAACGATTGAATACCAGTTGAAGGATTAATCGAATAGATTAACACTTCAGCAGCTCTAACACAAGCGGGACGCTCATATCTTAGCCTTGATATAGAAAAGTACAATTGGTAACTTGAATTTATCAGCATGCAACAGAGAAGAGTTAGGCGTGGGACGCTAGATATGCCAAGAGCAATATCGTGCGCAAGAATTGCCCTTCTCTGTCCATTGCTTTCAAGCCAGAACAGTACCTAAGGACAAGGTTTCCATAATTTGATCCAGTATCAACGATGAGTAAAGGTTTACAAGCATGGGGCAGCTGTATTGTTCATATCAAAATAATTTTAGCAATGGAAACAAAGTATTGCGTAGGACTAGACCTTTCTAAAAAAGACTTCAAAGCTTGTATGGTTGTAATAGACCATAAGCAGAACACAAAGATTAAAGCAAGCCGGACTTTTCCCAATACAGCTTCTGGCTCTGACCAACTTTGGGAATGTGACCAATCAGCAGAAGTCCCCCTTTCCGAATCTCAAATCTAAAAAAAATTATACGGTCAAACTTGTATTTTCAGACAGTACCTTGCGCTAGAGCAGAGCATGGCACAGGGACGCTGACGCTAGAGGCACGTATAGGGACATTTGCACCCTATTTGATAATTCCGTAACTTAAATGTTACTCACGATCATCAACCAGCCCTATGAACCAGCGAATCACCATCATCATCGTGATTCTGCTCATTGTGCTATGTGCAGTTTCAATCTTCAATGCATTTTTTCAAAATAGCCGAATCAATGAGGCCATCGACCGGCTGGAGCTAGCCGAACAACAAATCGTCACAGCGATTGCAGAAAATGACCACTCTACCCAGTTGGTCAATGATTTGAAATTTGAGATTGCCAGAACCAAAGACAGTCTGGATATCCTCATCGCCGAGCGGGACTCCATTATTCTTTCCTATAAAAGATGGGGCTCAGATGAGCAATACCGCATATACAACAAGGAATTAAAAGAACAGACGGGTAAGCTCGAGGCACTTAGAAAAAAGTACGTCGACCTTATCGCTACAAAAAATGCTACCAACCAATGAAAAAGATCATCATCTCACTACTAAGCCTTATCTCCATTGATGCTTTCGCGCAAAACTTCCAAACGTTGGACAGCACCTACCTAATGGTCACACAGGATTTTAAGATTTCTATTCCCGGCGATACGCTATACTTTACTACCGGAGGCATTTCAATGATCAATTCAGAGCAACTTGAGGTGATGCAGGAGATCATGAAGCTCGTGAATGATGAGGCGTTGGATGAAGCCATAGGTTTGTCCATCTCAGAAAATGAGAAAAAGATCGAAGAGTGTAAATCACTATACGAAAACCTGCTTGCCAACAGTAATAAAAGTCATGAAATCACTTCACAATCCCTGATGACGACTCAAAAATCACTGGAAGAGATTACACAATCCCTTGAGCAAACTAAAAATGCGTTGGTATTGGCAAATGATAATGTGACAACCTCAAAAGAACTCTTGAATAAGTATAAATCTGCAAGACTCTGGCAAAATATATTGGTGGGATTAGCGGGCGTTGGATTGGGCGTCATCATTGCCCAATAGAAAATCAATCCTCTGCGGCATGTTCCTCTTCTCCACCGGCGGCTTCTGTCTCTTCAGCTCTTTTCTTTTTGATCTTATGAGCAGGCTTGTATGCCGACTCAGCAAGCTCTTCCAGATGCAACCGATCCACTGCCTGAACGGAACGGAAATTAAGCCTTTCGAAAAGGGTGTACTTTTCTACAATCTTCAAAAACTTTGGATCCTGATCATAAATCACCAGGTAATAAAACTGGATGAGTACTTCCTGTTCGGTAAGATGAGGCTTGATGATGTTGACATAGAAATTGGCATCCTTGCTCTTGTTGTGAACAAAAAACAGCAAGGATTTATAGCTTTCCATATAATGTGAAAGCGAGTTTCTGTAGGCGTCATAGACCTGGCGGAAACTTGTTTCAAAAGCTTCCTCATCCAGCACTGATGAGCTTCCGTCCTTTTTACGTTTTCTCTTCGTAGCGTTTACTGCCTTTTGAAACTCCTGGTACATCTTATCAAAGCCATTCCCTGTAGCGTGGCTTTCAATTCTTTTAGCAGCGTCAAGATGAAATTCGAGGAGCTGAAAGAAAGTATTTTCAAATTGCTGAATCTCAATCGTCTTGGACTGGCTATCCATGATATAGCGGGTCTCAACCAACTCTTCTCGTTGGAGTTCAAGTTCCCGACGTTGATAGATCAATGCCAGATAAAATAAAATAACTCCCGCCAGCGACCAGATGGGTCCGACTGCTCCACCAAAAAACTCACCGATCAAACTCAGCTTTTCCAGGTCCAGAACATCGGTGGTTTCAAGCCCCTTTATTTGTGTGAAAACAAAATAAATAATGGCAAAACCAACGAGTATTGACATGAATGTCGCAAACCCGAGAAAGACGACAAAATACTTACGAAGTGGAGAAATATCTTTACTCATTAGGGAGTTGGTGGTTTAAGGCACTAATATACGAATTTGGGGTATTTATTTCTCCCGAACTAATTCATTCTGTCGGTTTTTTCTATCCATGATTATGCCATAAAGAGCTATCCCTCCCCAGATGCTATTGGTGAACGCAGAAGGTATTGATCCATAATAAACAGTATTGACAATCAGGAAAAGACTGCCCAAAATATTGAGCACATGGTATGGAACAGAAGTTGATCTCATTCGTTTTGTGATTAGCAGGAAGTAGGGAATGATATATGCAGCTGCTCCAAGCCAGCCAATGATATCTACGCTAAGTTCAGTGTAATTCATAAATCAATTTATATAAAAATACCCTGACACAAATGACTGTCAGGGTATTGAATTCATCAGCTATACCTCTTATTTGACAAGCCAGGTATTGCTCCAGTTGCAAGGTGCTTTTAGGAGTATTTTATAAAAGTCAGCCTTTTGGTCAAAATCGATTGAAGCTCGTCCTTTGGATACCTTTACTTCTGTCAGCTTCACATAAAAATCCTTACCTCCGGTGGCATAATTATTCGTTTCACTGATTAGAATTTCCACTTTACCTTTCCTGATTAGTGGATTCCAATTTACAATGAGTTTGCCTCCTTCGTATTTAGCCATAACGCGGTTGAGTGAAGATTTACCGATAAATGATATTCCGTCAATTTCAGTTTTCAACGCTTCAGAAGGATCAATTCCCATGTGTGCCAGCACGGAAGGCATGATATCTACAATCCCGGGATTCTGGTTGAAACTTTCATTCAGATTTCCATGGTTAGTACAGATCCATGTAGACCTCTCCCTGTTGGTTTGTCCTCCATGGCCTTTCCCATTCTCCGGGTTTCTGCCATGATCTGTGGTTATCACAATCATCCAGTCCTCACCCAGAACTTCACGCTTTTTGATGGCCTCCCAAATGCGGCCAACCTGGACATCCGCTTTCATCACGGCATCATCCATTTCGGGGCTGTCCCCAAACTTGTGGCCCATATCATCTGTAAACTCCAGGTAGACCCACGAAAGGTCCGGCGCCTCCTCCTCAATGTATCGGGCAGCTTCTTTGGACACCAGCTCATCAATATCAAAAATGAATTTTCTGTCTGCTTTGTGCGGAAAACGGTTGGTATCCAGCTCAAAACCATCAAATGAATAATCCAGTTGGATGCTCCCTGCAGACTCCTTTCCCTCCCCTATCAATTTAGTTCGGTTATCTTCCCAGGTAGAAAATATGGCCGTTTCAAGAGATGGGTCTACTGTTTCAGCCACCCTGAAAATGTTCCAATAATTGTAGTTGGGCTCCTCCACAGCATTGTCCCTCACATTATGCTTATGTGCCCACACCCCGGTGATCATATTCATATAACCAGGTGCTGAAACCGTAGGAGTCTGAGAATATCCGTCCTTCATGCCCCCTACATAGGCTGTGGCAAAACCCCCAACATGGGCTATCTCGTCCATGTTGGGGGTGCTTACTCGCCGAATCACATCAGTTGGTATGCCATCTAACAATATCATCACTGCCTTTTGTTGACCATTCACCTGAAAGGTCAATAAGTACATAAGGAAGCCTATCGAACACCTTTTTATAAATTGTAATAACATATTATTCATAACCAACTTATTCCCAGCCAAACAATTGCTCCAGATTTGGATTCAAAGTTACCTGTGGTTGTGGTACCGGCCTATAATAATATTTTGGTGCTACGAAGGTCCCACGATCTTCAATGGTCTGAACGGTTCCACTGCTACCATTCTTTAAGTAGACACCCACATCCTCACCGAATGTACCTGCTCGGTAATAAATGAGTTGAACACCCAACCCATTGGTTTCCTTTACGTCAGGAATAGACTCAGAAGCGGGCAGCAAGTGGATATCCTCTTCACCGTCACCTGTCAGGTCAAACTTGCCGAGACCGGGAAAATACAATCCCTCAGGCTCATTTTCCAGCAACTCTCCGGCATTCCAGCGCATTAGGTCATCAAACCTAAAACCTTCCAGTGCCATCTCAATCCTTCTTTCCCTGCGTATCTCAAGCAATATCGCACTGGTCACCTGCAGATACCTGGCTTGCTGAACAGGATCGGCCACCACTGACATACTTAAAGGTGGCATGCCGGCTCTGTCGCGGATCAGGTTCACCGAGATGTCCAGGTCAGCCTGGGTCAGCTCACCCAATTCGGTCCTGGCTTCTGCGTAAATAAGCAGCATCTCTGCATAGCGGATAATCGGAATATCAATGCTTTCCCTGGCTGAAAGATCTAGTGTATTCATGAACCCTTTGATCTGATGATAACCTGAGAAATTTTTACCAAGTTGCTGCACGTATGAGCCTCCACCCTGTGAATAGGTACTGGTATATATCAGGTTATAGCCTGGATAAGCATACGTTTGATTTAATCGAGGATCCCTGTTTGCAAATTCCTGAACAAACTCAAAGGTCTCGTAACCTGGCTGATTGGCATAATAGCTACCATCAGCCATCAGGTACGACTGCAAAAGGTCTTTGGTTGGACAAACTTCATAGTTACCAAACATGTATTCCCACCAACCACTGTTGAGTGTTTCATGTTCAAAGAACCTTGCCAGTATAACTTCAGCATTTGCCGAGAGGTCTGTGCTGTTGAAAAGGCTGCCATAGTCCGCTGTTGGATTTCCATTGTCATTCAACATATATCCTCCATTGTCCATAATATCTTTTGCCATGTCCCTGGCAATAGTCAGATATTCATTGGCTGTAGCTTCCAGTCCCAATTCCGTATGATACTTTCGAAAAGTTCCTTCATACAATGCAGCTCTGGCCATAAAAGCTTTTACCGTCCACTGATCGACGGCTCCGGATGGCTGAACCTGATAAACATTCTCTGATGCAAACTGATAATCTTCAAAAAGCTTATCTACCACAATTTCCCTTGAATCCTGTTTTTTTAACAGTGCCTCTTCATCTCCTGACCCAATTACCTGATCATACCAGGGCACATCAGAATACCGCTTTACTTTGTCCATGTAAAAATTAGCTCTAAACAACCTGGCCACTCCTTCATAGTGATTCAGAACTTCCTCGCTCAACGCTGCCCTCTGAAAATTTTCCAGGAAAAAATTGATTGATCTAAGTTGATTCCAGTCCCAGCCGCTTAAGATGGTCGATGAAGAAGGACTCGAGGTCATCATAGTCTTGATCTCCATATTTCCTGTCGTAGCCGCATTATCAGTAGCCCTGTCCTCAATAAAAAGACCGACTCCTGGAAAATTGTAGAGACCATTGATATAGATTTTCAGATCTTCCTCTGTGTTGAAGAAGTTTTCTTTACCGATGGACGTTTCCGGAACCCTGTCCAGGAACTCATCATTACAGGCAGTGAAAACCACCGCCGTTAACAGTATATATTTATGAATGAATTTCATTGTTCTTTACTTTGATGTTTTAGAAAGTGAGATTAATACCAAAGGCATATCTTCTTTGGAATGGATAAGCATAGCCTGAACCTACTTGTCTTCCTGTACTTACTGATGGGTTCAGCTGAGACACATCATCATTGATGGCTTCAGGATCAAAATAGGCTTTCAATGCTGACCATTCCATCAGGTTTTCTCCACTGGCAAAGACCCGGACAGTTAGTCCAGCCCGGCTGGTCAACGATTCGGGTAGTGTATATCCCAGAGTCATATTCTTCAATCTTAGATAAGCTGCATTCAACAGATATCTTGTTTGTGGTATCGCCAATCCTTGTGCCTGGTCAATTCTTTCGCCGAGGTTCCTGTCTGCCAGCCAGGCCTGAAGATGAGGAAATTCAGCATCCAGGTTTTGATCTGCTAGACCGGCATCCAGGTACGCCTGTGAATGTTTTGCACGGTCAGTAGCACTTTGATCATTGGCTCTGTAGTAATCCAACAAATGCCTGGCACCACCCGCATATGGTTGCTGATAAAATCCCCAGTAGAGGTAATCCAGTGGATAATAATCCCTTTTTGCTACACCCTGGAAAAAGATCGAAAAGTCAATTCCATTCCAGTCTGCACTCAGGTTTAATCCATATCGCATCCTTGGTGCAGCATTTCCGATGATCGAAAGATCTTTTGGATCATCTACTGTAGACCCCTTCTCAATGAGGCCATTGTTATCCTGATCTATATATTTTGGCCAACCCGGCACAATAGATAAAGCCCCCCATGGGATGATCGCAGATTCATCCAATGCATCGATCTCTTCTTGTGACTGGAAAAAACCATCGCTGGTGAGGCCCCAGATCTCGCCAAACTCCATTCCTTTATAGAATTGGGTCAGACTTTGACTTGGGTTATCAAAACGCGTGATGTGTGAACGGCTATCAGATAAAACAGCTTTGGCACTGATGAACATAGGCTTACTGCCCAACTGAATATTATCACGATAGCTAATGGAGAGTTCCCAACCTTTGGTCTCCAGATCCGCGGCGTTCTCTGCTGGCTCACCCGTTCCAAACACAGCTGGCAACTCTCTTCCCTGTGTCAGCATCCCTTTGGTATCTCTGTCATAGATATCAAAAGAGGTCAGTACCTTATCATCAAACAATCCGAGATCAACTCCAAAATTCAATGTAGTAACCTCCTCCCAGGTATAGTTGGAAGAAACAGAAGGAGGTGCCCCCACCCTCAAAGGACGCTCACCACCAATGAGATAATTGCTGTTGCTGGCATTCATCGTGGAGATATAGCCAAAATCGGAGGATACGGCCTGATTACCAAGAGAACCGTAAGATGCTCGTAGTTTCAACAAGCTAATCGGTCCGAGAATCCCCGCCATAAAGGCTTCTCTATCCAGTATCCAGGATGCAGAATAGGAAGGGAAAAAACCAAATCGTTTGTCCTGGGGGAATTTGGAGCTGCCATCATATCGACCATTAAACTCAATGATATATTTGTCCTGGAAGATATAATTCAGTCGGTAAAACGCTCCTCTTAATGCCCACGAGGTAATACTTTCCCCTACGTTGTCTTCACCTGTTGCTAACGCTATGGTAGGAAGGGAAGCGGAGATCACCATGTTTCTATCAGCATAGAATCGGCTCCACCTGTAATATTCCTGATTAAAACCTCCGATGGCGGTTATGGCATGCGGGCCGAACTCCTGGTTATAGGTGCCATAAATATTTAATACGTAGTAATCTTCATTGGTTGACCTTCGGTAAGCATAGTTGGTGCCTTCTTCTCTGATATCCTCGGGGCCATAGCCAATCAGGTATTTATTGGTGTAGTAGTTATAATCATAGTTTCCTCTCCTGAAAGTAAAATCTGTATTGATCTTAAATACCTTATCAAAAAAGGACAGTTCATTGGTAAACTGTGTCTGAAAACTTGAATAACGATCTTCGGTGACACCACCATTGGTCAGCTGACTACCCAATCTTCCAACAGGTGAATTTGCCCAGCTTCCATCGGGATTTTTGTCATAATAAGTGGGAAAGAAATTATAGATCGTCCAAATATCAAAATACGTTGGAGTCTCCCTTTTGGTATTGGTCAGGTAAGTATTGTTACCCAGCGTCAGCCACTTGAATGGCCTATAAGACACCTTATTTCGGATCGTGTAGCGATCAAAGAGATCATCGGCCAATTTCAAGGCGCCATTTTGCCGGTTGTAAGAACCGGAAAGCAGGTAGCTGGCTTTATCTGTTCCTCCGCTCACAGACAGCTGGTGATTGGTGGAAGTAGTGAAGTCATCCAGGAAATAGTCCGTCCAGTCTCTGTTTCCCATATATTCCCAAAGCTCCGGAGCATTGGGGTTCTGCCTTACTCCGGGTGTTCCATCCGGATTGTCCGATCTTTCCTTGGCATATGCATAGTAGTCATCAGAGTAGTTTACATTGTCCCAGGGAGTATTATCGGTGGACGTCTCCAACATCCTGCTGTAGATGTATGGATCGGTAATCTTATCCGGCAATACGGTAGGCTTATCCCAGGAGAAATTATTGGAATAAGTGATCTTCATACCTTCCGTTCCGGTTTTGGTTGTGATCAAAATCACACCAAATGCTGCGCGGGCCCCATAGATGGCAGATGCTGAAGCATCTTTGATCACAGATATATTCTCAATATCTACAGGGGCCAATCTATTGAGTTCCATAGCGTCTGACGGGACGCCATCGATGAGAATCAATGGTCCTCCACCGGAAAGATTGGTGATCCCCCGAATATTGATATTGGCCGCTTTCCCCGGTTCTCCGGACATATAGTCAATATTTAGATTGGGGACGAGACCCTGTAATCCCTGAGCAACACTGGAAATAGGTCGCTTTTCAATGATCTCAGGATCGATCTGATCCACGGCTCCGCTTAGATTTACTTTTTTCTGCGAACCAAAGCCAAGGACGACCACTTCCTGCAATTGCTGAATGTCTTCCGTCATGGTCATGTCAATGGTGGTAATACTACCCACCCTGACTTCTTCTGTTTTTAATCCAACAAAAGAAAAAACGAGTGTTGGATTGTTAGTGGTCAGCTCAATCGAATAAGAACCGTCCAGCTCTGACAAAGTACCATTGTTGGTCCCTTTTTCCAGTACCGTGATCCCAATCAACTCACTTCCATTTTCATCTTTAATCACCCCGGAAACCTTCTGGTTCTGGGCAAAGGCCACCACAGAGACAGCAAGTCCGATGATGACCAGGTAAGTTTTGGTGTAGATTTTTTTCATATGAGTTTCAGTTAGTGTTCCTCTTTTCGCAAAGGAATCCCCCGAATATTAACTGGTAATTAACCCGGGATTACCTTTACAATAAATTGAATGGTCATTCAATTTATTATATAATTATGTTACATACAATTATCTTAGCATCATAATACACCAGGAAATGGGAAGAAAAAGCCTGAAAACGGATCGGAGAAAAGAAATTGTCAAAGCATTTTATGCAGTAGCAAAAAAAGAAGGGCTGGAAAATACTTCACTGAGTAAGATTGCCAAGAAGCTTAAAATGCCCCCTAGTCTTTTGGTCCACTATTTTTCCACTAAAGAAGAATTGCTGTTGGAATTGATAGATTTTATCATCAGTAATTATAAATCTATTTATATCCCAAAAGAGGACTTAAAGAGTTCGTCTTTTAAAAAATTACTGCTTGTAATGGATAACATCTTTTCCAGAAAATGGAATAGATTAATTGATGACGGTGTATTCTATAGCTGCTTCGCCCTGGTATTTCAGGACAAGCGCATTAAGGCAAAGTTTTATGAGCTTCATCTTTTGTTAAGATCCTGGCTGGCAGAATTGATTCAGCAATGTAAGGATGAGGGGTATATCGATATCGAAGACCCCACACGTACATCTGAACTTATCTTCGTCATCTCAGATGGTGCTTACTATTATTTAAGTATGATAGATGATGATTATGAATCTAAGATCAAACTCTACAAAGAAGAAGCTTTCAACGTTCTAGGGATCGAAATGCCAGAACCTGGAGCCATTTGATCAAATGTTTTGCGTAAACTGAAGCGCAAAAGCGCCAAAAACCAAAACCCAGTAGGTTAGCATCAGTTTGTTCTTCCTAAATAACCAAAATGGTACTACAAAAATGATGGCCACAGGAATACTATAAAGTATATTTTGAACATCTCCTGGTAGCACTTCCATTTTCATCAATGACCAACCCATAAAGTGTACAATATTGAGTCCGGCAAATAACAAAAACCAGGGCCTGATGGTGACGTTGTCTACCCGCTGGTAAATCAGATAGCCTGACAGAATATAAAATGTAAATGCCATCACCATTCGGGGAGCGAAAGGAATGTAAAAATTGAGTATTGGAAGAAACAGGCAGATGGCACAAATGGCTGTCAGCACCATATTTTGTGATTGCTGAATGTTGCCTGCCATAGCTCGCCACAGAAACAGCAATAGCTGGATGCCCGCTCCATATATCAGAAGGATAAGCGTAACATCACCCACAAAGAAGTCAGAACCTTTGGCTGCAGCCACAATTTTGAACAAAACCCCAACACTAAGCAACACAACCAGTGCCCGCTGGATGCTTGAAGCGTATTTCTCATGAAGGAAAGTAAGTAGATTCTCCTCTCCTGAATGCCTTCTGATAATGATTGTGATTCCCAAAACACTTACAAGCAACAGGCCTACGGATACAATGGCAGCTAATTCTGCACCCGGAAGATGAAGTATCCTAAAACAGTATGCCGTGAGCAGGAGCAAAACCCCGAGAACAAGTGTGACCAGCCATATACCACCTTGTTTACCTCTATTGATGATAAGACCACTCAAGGATCCGGACAGTAGCGAAATGGCCAGAGCTATAAATGATGAGATAAGAAGTATACCAGCACCTGGCAGATGCATGAACTTAAAAAATGAGCCCATGATCATCAGGGCTAAGAATAGGTTGGAGAATATCCTCGATATCCTGAACCTGGTGTCAATGGTTTCCATGGTTTGTTGCTGTAAAATTTTAAAATGATTGGACGGGATTTCTCCTTTTACCTGATTCCATGCTATTTCGAATGTCTCTCCGTACCTCATCCTGCTCTCAACATCACTGATCAGGTGATCAAGTAATTCTGCTTTGAGTGGCTTGAATGACAATCCCTGACGATCGAGAAATAATTCGATCTCTTCAATGTCAAGTTTTGTTCTCATGTTCCTGAAAGATTCATTTTAGGTTGTGGAATCGGAACCAGTATATTTTTGAGTATATCGGTAAACTTTTGGAGCTCATTCACTTTCTCTCTGGCCAATTCATGCCCTTTTTTAGTTAATGAATAATATTTCCGTGCACGGTTATCCACTATCTCACTGGTGGTGATCAATAATCCTTCACTTTCCAGTTTATAAAGCACCGGATACAAGGCACCATAGGTCAATTGGATCTCATCACCTGAAAGCTCGGCTACGCGCTGGCTAATCTCATATCCATATAGCTGCTTATTTTCAGCCAATAATTTAAGAATGATGGTCTTAAGGGTACCCCGGATAAATTCTTTAGATGACATCTTATATATATAATTTTATTAAATATATAATTAACATTAAACAACTCCAAATAAGTATCAATAAAATCGCAATTAGCAATCTGACGACATCCATTTTGCAGGATAAATGTCCATATTAGTACCAAAAACCTGGTCAGTCATGTCGCTTGAACCATTCGAGTACGTTGTGATCCTCACTTCATTAATCCTTGGCCTGGGTATCACCCAAATCCTTACAGGTGCTGCAGATATTTTTTCCAACCTTAAAAATGTAAATATTGGATACGCTCATAGTTTGTTAATTATTGTGGTGTTTAATCTTCATATCCAGGAATGGTGGGAAAGCTACCAGATGGCTAATAAGGTTGAGGAATGGACCATGCCTATGGTACTTTTTGTCCTCGTTTATCCCGTATCACTTTTTACCCTCGCCAGGATGATTTTCCCAACAGGACTAAGGGAGTCAGAAACAGATCTGGATGCTTATTATTATGATCAGTGGCCCTGGTTTTTTGTTGTTTTCTTACTGGTTCCAGTCATCAGCTTTCTACAGAATATCATCATCGGGGGATATGGATATGAAACTCAAATACTGCAATACCTACTAGCCACAGTGATTATCATCTTTCTTGCCTTCCGGGTCAGCAACAAATGGGCGCACATCAGCTTCCTTGTACTTCAAATCATCCTGTGGATCTTTTGGCTGGCATTTGAGGAAAGGGTACTTTAAGGATCTACCTGTTTATTCGGCTCCAATGCTGATCGGCCTGGTTCTTTAAGTTGACCTCATCTTTATTCCATTTGGTCAGTGTATTGTTGAAATAAAAATTATAGAACAAGTACAGTTTCCCATCAATAATTTTAAACGTCTCTGGATCGATTTTCACTTTATCTCCATTCGCCATGGCATAGGCACACCATCCTCCATATGCCGGAAGATATTTTGCCGGGTCTTTTTTGAATAATTCTCTACTCTCCTGGCTACTGAAATAATAAGTGACACCAGCATGAACTTCGGACAGGCTCCTTTTACCTTCAACGGCCCTCCCCAAAGTGAAATAGGTCACGGGGTCATATCCACTGATACCAAGACCATTTTCCTGGTTGATGTTGGAATGCTGCGGAGCAGCCGTAGCCGGTACTAAGTAAAAGATCATCAGATAAATAATAAGCTTCATGGCAATCGGTTCTTTATTATCATACGAAAATTATTTTGTTAAAGCGGAATTTGCTCAATGTTTATACAGATTTGCAATCCATCTTACACTTTGATATGCGATTTAGCATTTTCATACTTTTATTCTCCATTCTCACTTCAGGGCATTCTCAAAACTGTTTGTCTCTTCTGGATAGTGTCCACCATTACCAATCCATTAAGCCCCCAAAAGCAAAAGAATTTGCCAACGATCTGATTGAACGATTAGATTCTTCCATCTGCTACCAGGAAATAGGATATCCGGAAACATATAACCAGCTGGCTTTAAGTTATTGGCAACTCAATGAACATCAAAAAGCTTTCGATGCTGTGGAAAAAGCTATCGCGTATAATCTGAAAAGCTATGATTCTTTGAGTGCTAATATGGTGCCCTACTATGAGAATCTAATCGCTTTTCATAAAGAGACCGCCAACTACAGAATGGCGAAGAAGTATCTGGACATATCCTGGGAAGCACTGAATACGACCCTCTCAGGAAATCCCGAGTCTTATTGCGGGCGACTGGTTGAAAAAGCCATTCTTCTGAGAGAGCTTGGCATGTTTTCTGAAAGCAGGGAGGATTTAGAATTAGCCCTTCAAACGCTTGAAGCAGCTCACATTGACAATGATTCACTAAAAGGTGTGATTCTTATCGAGTCAGGAACCCTGCATACTTTACTTGGGAACTATTCGGACGCGGAGCAAGAACTGGACAGGGCCTTGAGTATACTGAGAGCTAATTTTCCTCTGCTACAAAGTAAGGCCATCGACAGGCTGGCCAAATTGAAGTTAGATCAGGGTGACTTTTCTGCTTCTGAAAGCGAATTATTGAGCAATATTAATTTTAAAGCGGCCAACTTCCCTGAGGATAGTCTACTGCTTGTTGAATCCATCAATAACCTGGGGCTACTTTACTTCCGGTTTGACCTGGAGAATGCCAGGAAATACTTTAAACAGCTCGAGCAGATTGGGCGCAAATACCCGGTTATCACTCCATACACCACCAATAATCTGGCGGTCATTGATTTGAAGAATGGACGTTTGAAGGAAGCTGAGCTAGGGTTTGCCAAAAGTCGGGATCTTTTTTATGAAATGTTTGGCCCTGTTCACCCGGATTATGCCAATTGTATCAATAATCTGGCTGGCGTATATGCAAAGGAAGGGAAACTGGAAGATGCCATGGCCTTATATATGAAAGTGCTGGACCTGGACAGAGTATTATATGGGGTAAACCACCAGAAGTATGCCACCACTTTATCCAATCTTGCATCCATTTATAAACAATTAGGCTACACGGAAATGGCCATGTCGTTTTACAAACAATCTGCCAATATCCGAAAAGAAAGCTTAGGCCCGGACCATCACCTTTATGCCAAAAACCTCAATGATATTGGCCTCATGCATCTGGCAGAGCAGGACACCCTGGCCGCTCTGGAGTCTTTTGATGAAGGATTAAAGATCCTGATAGATCATTTGCACGATGTATTTCCTGTGCTCACAGAGAGACAACGGATTTTATTTTATGAAGAAATACGCTTTGATCTCAGAAGATTTCTCGCCCTGGCATTTGAGGAGTCTTATTTTGAGACAGAATGGGCAGAAAAAGCGCTTAATTATTACATCAATACAAAATCAATTATTTATTACGCTGCTGACAAGCTTAGAAGAGCTGTCCAAAACAGCGTAGATCAGAACATTCGAAATAAGTATAATGCATGGAGAGATACCAAGTTCGAGCTGGCCAAAGCATACCTGCTCAGCGCTGAAGAAAAGAAAATACAGCATTTATCCATTCAAGAATTAGAAGAGAAAAGTCAGACCCTGGAGAAAGAGCTCTCACTTGACCTCAAGAGCTTTTCCAATCAAAATGAGACCCAATTTATTACATGGAAAGACATTTCTCAGGCATTGAAAGACTCTACCATTCTCATAGAGGTCCTGGAATACAATGAATTCACAATTCAAACCGATTCATTAACCACTCAGCAGGGTTTTGTAGATGAATCACGCTATGTAGCCTTTTTTATTCATCCTTCTGGCCAACTTGACAGAGCTATTTGGCAGAAGGACATGCAACTGATGAAACAGTTTAATTATTACAAAAATGCCTTGAAATATAATGTCTTTGACTCTATATCCTATTCTATATTTTGGAAACCCATTGACGATAAAATTGGCATGGCCAATAAGATTTATTTTGCTGCTGATGGCGTTTGGCATAAGATCAATCCAGCGATCTTATATATTCCTGAGGAAAAAATCTATGTGGAAGAAAAGCATCACATTGTCCACCTCACCAGTGGAAAAGATCTTTTAATTGAAAAGCAGTCAGTTAAAACAAAAACTGCCAGCATTTTCGGTAATCCTGATTTCACCACTATTCAATCAAATATCAATCTTAACCAGCTACCCGGCGCAGCCCTGGAAGCTGAGGATATCAAACAGGTTCTTCAAAAGGATGGATGGAAAATAAAGTCTCACCTTTTTGAAGACGCTACTGAGGAACAATTAAAACTTACAAGTAACAATGACCTCATTCATGTGGCAACACATGGATATTTCCTGGATGGGGAAAATGAAGACCCCTTGCTCAATTCAGGATTATACCTTGCCTCTAAAGAAGGATATGAAGATGGAATTTTATCCGCATATGAAGCGATGAATCTAAACCTTGACGCTACCAACCTGGTAGTATTATCGGCATGCGAAACCGGACTTGGAGAGGTAAAAAATGGTGAAGGGGTCTTTGGTTTAGAACGTGCGTTTCTAGTGGCCGGAGCCGAAAACCTCATTATTTCCCTGGTTAAGGTAGATGATCAGGCTACCAGAGAATTTATGGAACATTTTTACGGGAACCTGTCGAGCGGTTTGACGGTGGAAGACTCCTTCTTTTCTGCCCGATCCTCATTTAAGAAAGATTATCCAAATCCATATAATTGGGGCGCCTTCATCCTGACCTCAAAACATTAGTCAAAGATATATGACTAAAACATCACCCCTCTTTACCTCTCCGTTCAGCTTGTTGATCTCATAGATCAGTTCTTCCGGGATCCTATATTTATCAGCGATTTTTCTCAATGTCTCACCCGCTTGTACCACATGATTAAATATGTTATCACTGTAGTATTCCTGTGGTATCAAATATCTGAGACCCGGGGCTTGATGTTGAGGATCCAAAACCCTCAAAACATGCCCTTCATCCAAAACTGTGGAAGTAAGACCATTCCATTCCTTTAATTTATCGGCAGGCAATCCAAGTTGCTCAGCGGCAAAACCCAGTGATATTTTATGTCTTACGAGATAGACTTTAGCCTTCATATAGGTAACAGGATGCTTGGTATAAACTACGAGCTCAGCCCTGCGATTAAACAGTTGGCCATACCAGGTATCAATACTTGTGATTGGGTTCTCTTCCCCATTTGCAAAAACACGGGCCTGACGATAAGGTAGACCTAGTTCCAGCATATATCGCATGACAGAAAACCCCCGTTTTTCACTTAAGCTAAAATTATAATCATGACTTCCCATGGCATCCGCATGGGTATGAATGTCTACCAATACAATGTTTTCTTTACCAAATTGATGCACCAGGTCCTTTAAAGACTCGATGGATTCATCCCGCAAGGCTGTAGCGTTAAAATCAAAATAGATGGTCTCGTATTCATACCTGTGATAATCATACGTGGTATCCTTTACGATGGACTGAACCTTTTCATTATTAATTTCTACCTCGAAATGATCCAGGCTATCGGGTAATAACCTAAATTCAAATTTGTTTTGGGCATTGACAAGTGTAGCAATACTGTTTTCTTCATCCAGCTTTAAGATGACCTCCTGCTCTGGTTCACCTACACCAAAAATGTTCTTGTGCTTTTGACCATGCAGCTCTTCCACCTGGTCCTTTACAGGAATAAATATGTGATATGACTCATAATCTTCAATCCGGAATGTTTCCAGGCTTAATGATGTCATGTTGTACTTGGTAAGATCTACAAGTGATTCAACATTTACGAAACTCATTAGTAATTGCACTTCATCGTTGTAGTCAAACTGGTAAATATTAAAATCACCAGCTGCCCGATCAGAGGAAATCATGCCTGTAGTCCCGAGTGCGAAATAGGTATCATCGAGCGCACTGTTGAAAGGCTGTCCGATATTGTAGATGCCTGGCGCAAAGAAAGAATTACCCTTTGCGATAAAGATATCATACCCTCCATACCCGGCATGACCATTTGAGGCAAACAACAGCGCCTCGTACCTTGAGCTATAAAATGGGGTAATCTCATCTGCAGTGGTATTGATTGTCTCACCGAGATTGATAGCTGGTGACCAGTCCGACTTATTTACCTTTATGCTCATCCAAATATCCACCCCTCCTTTGCCTCCCGGTCGGTTGGAACTGAAAAACAGTGTATCACCAGTCAGACTAAGTGCAGGGTGTCTACAATTACTGCCCGGGTAATTAATCTTGTCATCAAGTGGCTTGGGTGTACTCCACCCACCTTCCGTGAATTGACTCTCAAACAACCGGCATCCCCTATCTTTTTGACAGGATGAAAAGTAAAAATGTTTGCCATCACCAGAAAACGTGCCTGTCCCTTCAGCCCATTGAGAATTCAATTCATCGTACAGATCACAATCCTCATCTGCATTTTGGTCAAAACAAATCATGTTCGGCAGCAGGCCGCCATATTGCCCGTCAAAAAATTGTTTACCTCCTGTTTTCCGGCTGGTAGAAATAACGATCTCTCCTGTCACCGGATTTTGAATCGCCCCAAAGTCATGCTCTTTTGAATTCAACCGCTCAAATAACCGGAAATTTCTATTGTTTTTGATTGTCAACTGCCTGAGTCCGAGTTGGCACCCCGCCTTTTGAAACTCAGCAAGTTTATAATGACGGTTTTCCGGTGCTAGCTCGTACAACAATGCTCCAAAAACTGAGTCTGCTTTTTGGTAATCCCCCAGAATTTTAATTGATAGACCATAATTGTACACAACACTATCGGCGAAGCCTCCATCGAGATAAAGCGCTTCGTATTCCTTCTTTGCTTCACTATACCTCAAAGCGTTGAATAAACATGAAGCATACCTAAAATGGATGGATCGGTCTTTTGGCATTAAATCATGAAGACGCTCATAGAAATCTTTTGCTTCCAAATACTTTTTGGACTCATAGTAGCTATCTGCGACAGTCTTCAGTTGGGTAATGGATTGTGAAAACCCGTAAAACCCCAACCAACATAACACCATGAAAAAAAATATACGCATTCTCTAAAACAACGGATTCAATACATTTATCGGTCCAGATGAAAAATCAAAGGTATAAGAAAGTGACACTTCATAGGAGGGCTGAAAGCTATTTTGATATATAACTTCATTTTGATTGATAGCCTTTGAATTCAAATCAAAGCTAATACCAAGATTAATGTGTTTATACTGAACTCCAGTGAGGAAGATAAAGGAATCAGCCACTCGGTACCAGGCCCCAATCTGCAACAAAGTATTAAGGTTGGAGTCAAGGTATGTTGAAAAATAATCTCCAATATTTATCTGGTAATTGTCTTGATTAGTAATGATCAATACTGAGGGATGCATAAAGAAGCGGGTTGATAATCCAAACTTGCTGGTACCTACCAATTTTAAGATCATTGGGCGTCTCAGATTCTTACCGGATTCTGTCACCAGAAATCCATACCTGGGTTGGTTGAGGTAATCTATCGATAACCCTACCTGCATCGTATTTTGTTGAAGAATAGGATTATAGTGGTCCACGATTGAAAAAATGGCTCCGACGTTGAAAACCGGAAAAAAATTGGGGGAAAAGTCAACAGATTCTGATGGCAGAATATTATCATACCCATAATAAGGATTATACTGGGAGCCAAACCTGAGATCATCATAGTTAAGTTTGTTTTGAACTACACCACCTTGCAGTCCAAATGAAAGCTTCCTGGTGCCCAGCCTGTCAAAAGGCAGGACATAGGAGCCATTCAACATCACCTTTGTCGTCTGATAAAGACCTTGAATACCCACTTTTTCATTGGAAGCGGTAATACCTACTCCTCCACTCTGGGTTTTCAAAGAAGTTATTTTTTGCAGAGGGTAGGTGAAGCTAACCTGATATAGCTCGTGAAAAGAACCATCAACCGCCTGATCACTCCTTTTGTAGTTTGTGGAAAGATTGATGGTCGATATAAGCCCTGCATAACCAGGGTTTAAGAATAAAGAACTGGCAAAATACTGGGAAAACTGACCTTCCTGAGAAAATGCAGTAGTTGCTACGAAGAGGCAAAAGACAAGTTTAATTATCCTCATCTCAACAACAACAAGGTTCCCTGTTTTGAAAAATTACCGATCTCGGATTCCAGGTTAATGCTAAAATAATAGACACCTTCTGGTTCGTCTATCCCATTATGCATTCCATCCCATCCCACTTCAGATAAGTTAGGATCATCCACGCTTATCCGATATACTTCTTTGTTATATCGATTCCATACCCTGATATCAACTGAATGCACATCATATCCTTCCAGGAAAGGCCTGAATCGCCTATTGTCGTTAAAGTCACCATTCGGAGCAAATGCATTAGGAACAAAGAAATATGGTCCATTGGCGGCTGGCCGCTTACCCAGGGCAAGAAATATTGAGTCGCTAGCAATCTCAATTGCACTTTCAGTGAATAGGGTGCCGTAGGTTACTTCATCCGTATCGGTCAATTCGGCGTATCCGGTCGGACTGTATAAGAGCGTATCCTGCTTCATCCTCGCAATCACCACCACGTATTTGTCTGCCCTGATATCATTTTGATGAGGAAAGGTTTCCAGATCTACCTCTTCGAACATTATCCCAATGACGGAAGCAAATGCCACACTATTTCCCCGTGAAATAATCCACTCCACTTCATCTGCCAAACCAATCAGTGAATCACCCGGTATTAACCGATCAACATCAGGACGCTGCACCAATACATTTATACTTGACCCGGACGGCACATTCTCCAGAGTCAACTCCTCGTAGTATTCACCACCAATTCCAAGTGGAAATCGTAAGGGGTTGGGGGATACTGATTGCAATGTAAGTGAGCCGGAAACATGTGCATCTGATGAGCCTCCGGTAACTGATTGTCCATTTGAAACAACCAATTGATGGTCGGCATCACTGTTAAAGATTCCTGACTGCAAGTCTAATGCTTCAGCAATCAGCTGATTTGAATGAAGGTGAACCACTCCCGATTTCCTTAAAGTCACTAATCCTGCGGTGAGGTTCTGGCCGATCACATTTTGATCAGCAGCCCCCATTAATGTCAGATTCCCGCCACTTGTGTTTTGAACGAAATCTATATCCGAATACAATTCCAGTAGACCCTCATTTTCGAGGGTTCCATTTGCTTTTACATTTCCTCCAATAAAAAAGGATAATTCTTGCCCTACATAAAGCCCGGTGGACTCACCAAGATAGAAAACCTGAGCCCTTGACGAAGAGAGCCATGAAGCCACGCACAGTGTCAATATAATTTTGTTATTCACTGACATTATTCAGTAATTGACCCTAATTGCAATAAATGGTCCAGTTTCCTTTCTACTCCAGAGATTCTGGATTCCTGATTTGTAATGATACTTTCCTGTGACTCTAACCTGGTTTCAAGATCTTCAATTATGGCATGTTGCTCTTTGAGTGCCTCTAAGAGAATGGGAACAAGCCCACCAAAATTTACAGCGTAATAACCGTTATCATTAGTCATAACCAGTGCAGGAAATAGCTCTTTAAGTTCCTGAGCGATCACACCATGCTGGAGCATATCATTAGGTTGATTCTTATAATAATAGGTATATCCGTTTAGTTTAAGTGTACGATCAAGAACACCTTCAATTCTTTTGATATCAGTTTTCAACCTTTCATCACTGGTTCCGAATCCAGTAATCCGGCCTTTCCGATCATAATCAATGGACCCTGCTAAAACAACTGTATAGGAACCACCGGCAGCACCATGCAGGTCAGGCATTTCCAATTGATCTGTAGTGATCTGTAACCCAGAAGTGCCAGATAAATTCACTGCAAGAGGCGTGCCTGCTCCACCCGATAAGCCATTCCCTGCTACGGATGCATTCAAATCGCTACCGGTAATGGTATTGTCAGTAATCTCAGTGGTAGTCACCGCATCCAGTTGTGCCAGTGCTCCCAGAGGATCCCATGAAGTATTTGTACCATCTGTGGTTAGATAATTGCCATTTTGTCCGGCTTGACTTGCTATAGCAAAAGTGCTCAAGTCAACGGTATAGGGACCAGCTCCATCATCTTCCAACGACAGGCTAAGTATGTTACCCGTAAGATCAAACAGATCTACAGTTTGATCATCAGTATTGAGCGCACTCAAATCAACAGTATTTCCATCTACTCCGGAAATGGTCAGATTTGGGGAAGTGAAACTCAGCGTTTGCATGTATGGAGCGAGACTGGCAGTTGAGGCACTCAATGAAAGGCTTAAAGTATGATCTGCAGCAAGAGATAAATCCTGAATTTCATTGGTAATGTCAGCATCCGCATCATCCGGACTGGTAATAAATCCGGAATCATTCACCAAATCACTGGTTGAGGTTGGGATCGCAGGTTGATTGATCAGACTATTATAGTCTCCATCAAAATCATCTGTGACATCCTTATCCCAGTTGGTAAAGGCTGCTTCTGTACCATCTATATCCGCATCGGTATAATGAGCGAGATCGGTGATCTCTGATTCCGTATGATTGTGTGCTGAAGGTGTAAAGGTCCCGGGTACATTGATCAAGGAGCCATAGTCCCCATCAAA